>Ga0209700_101107_pt1 | contig 54519 bp, 34 predicted proteins | sample SiratroredBW_FD_187528 | JGI IMG/M metagenome (GOLD analysis project Ga0209700, IMG submission 187528) | Root nodule microbial communities of legume samples collected from California, USA - Siratro red BW (SPAdes) (version 2) | ecosystem: Host-associated > Plants > Roots > Nodule | place: USA...
GGGGGGGGGGGGGGGGGGGGGGGTTACAACAGATCAAGATGGAGTGAATCATTTCTTTTAATAGTGTTTCAACCCATTTTTCCTTTACCTGAGTTTGTTCAATTTTTTACTTTTTCCAGTGATGCTGGTGATGAGGCAATTGTAAATACACTTTGGGAGAGATATGAGAAAGCTGATGATAAGGTATGGTTGGATTTATACTTATCAAAGACTTAATTTTCTGAAGCTTGGTGAAATTCATATGAACTATGTTTTAAGAAATTCATATATGCATTTAAGTCATGTAGATATGTTTTCCGTAGGTGTTATTTACCAATCTATTATTAAAAATAAATTAACACGCTTTCTTAGTGTGTTTCTGCATTGTTTGAGAATAATGCTAGATGCATTGCTTTATATGTCTTTCCCTCACAAAATGAGTTGTCTATTTAGTAAATTTGCTCTGTATGATCTTAATGTTATAGGCGGAGAAAAAGAGACTGCTTCATGTTTTCATCAAGCAATTTGTAATTGGCTACAAAGATTGGGAACCTGTGAATTCTGGCATATTATTAGAGTCAGCTTCTGTTGAGAGTTCATCAGCTGCTGATGATGTGGTTGTTGGCTGCACGGCTGGACATCCTGTTGAAGTCATTCGGGTATTGACTGAAGAGGTCACGCAATTAATCTCACTAGTTACTGATTGTAAGTTGCCAATCATTGCCGTTGTCATCATTATTTTCTTCCCTTTCTGCCCTCTTAAGCCTTAAGTGGTTTCCACTACAATGAAGTTCAAATAAGTTTATGGATGCGATTAAAATAGAGTTAGGGACCACTCATTGAATTTTGTTACATTGGTATCAACTGTTTTTCATCACCTTTTAAATTTCCGTTTGTTATAGTAACAGACCTTTTCTCTGCATACAATATGATGTTTAACTTCAAAATTTTGAAATGGCATATTTGGTTACTCATACCAAAACTGTTACTGTTTACATGTCTTTTGCAGTAATTCATGTTTTGCCTTCCTTTCAGTGAACACCAGCTTGGGGCAATCATCGACAGATATTTCTGGGGCAGCTGCAAAATTGTTTATTACTTCTGAAGGATTTTTTATTTTGGAAGCTCTGAAAATTATTGCCCGTTCATTATATAATTGCAGAGTTTTTGGGTACTATGGTGGAATTCGAAAACTTACAGCCTTAATGAAAGGTATAATCAATGCTATTTGACTAATGATTTTCTTCTTTTGTTCATGATTTTGATTACTTCTGTGGATGATGTTTGCTGAAAACTGTAATAAGTTTTAACTGATGTTAGTGTGATTTGCATATTGTTTCTTTATAAATCTTTAGTATCTTCTTGCACTGCTAAAAGGTTTAGACCTATGTGTTCCACTGTTATAGCTTAACAAATGGTCATTGTTTTTTATGTTTGTTTCTGAGTCTCACTTTAAAGGTTATACTGCTGTGCATTATACTTGAATAATGAGAGGGAATAACAAAATATTTTATTAATTACAATCATACTAATTACATTCTCAACTCCTCTATTTGTAATAATCACATTATCTTAAAAAAGGAAATAAAATCTGCTGGGATATTTTTCCTAATTACTGTGGAGATATTAGGATATTTGTATCCTAATAATCCCCTATTTACAACAATTATGCTTTAATTTGTATACTATTATGAAAAGCATCCAACTACCGCCATGTGTCATTTCCACATGTTGTTTGTGCCCAGTGTGATTTTTTCCCCTTTATCAAATACAATCTCCTTTTCTCTCCACTGCCTGTGTGCAGCACATGGATCTGCTGCTAATTCGCTTTTATTTATGAACAAAATATGAAATCAATACCTGAATTTTGATAGGATTTGATTCCCAAATTTTGTTTTCCACTCTTGATAAGTCCATGTTTTGAAAATTTAACTTTGATTATTTCAGTAGTTGCCTTTTGTTGTTCTCTGATATGTCCTTTGCGACGGGAAAGTAATGGATGTTTCTTTTTTGTTTTCAATTTGTTACAGGGGCTGTGGTCCAACTTAAAACCATAAGTCAAGCCCTTTCTGCTGATGCAAATTGTTCTGACTCTGCTGTTGAGAAAATCAAGCTGCTCCAACAAATTTTAACATATGTTGTGTCAATAATTTATATTTTCATTGATTTAGGTTCAAATATAGACAAAAAGGATGAGTTATTCTGCAGTCTTGTAGGCTTTACATCACATGCTGAGACTCCAATTATCTCTTCAAATAGTTCAAAGGTTTTGTCTACTGAAGCAAGGTTACATTGGCGGCAGAAAGCGATTGTTTCTGTGATGGAAGCTGGTGGCCTAAATTGGTTAGTAGGTAAGGTAGGCATCTGTTATTATTGTATATTTTGAGGCTATTAGGCATTTGTTGGTTTTAGTTACTGATTTTCTAATTTGGCATGAATATGTGCACTAGGTAAATACAGATGCATGGAGGTTACAATTAATTCAGCAAATATATTATTAAAATGCTGCTGGTTAAATAAATTGTTCTTCAGGTTACTATAGTTTCAGTAAGTTACAAATAGGTCCCTATAGTTTCAAATTTTCTTTTTACTTCTGAACCTATGGTGAAACTTTAAATAGGTATGTGGGTTGACAACCATCTAGACTTAATATATTTTTACCATCATCTGCAGCTGTTGCTGTTGCAGGTTTCCATGATTTAACTGTAAAATTTGATAATTAGTCATGCCCTAAGTGAAAACTTTTAGGGTTCTAGAAGGACTTTGTAAAAAGTGTCTGAACTATACAGCGATCTTTTCAAAATTTAATGGAATTAAAGTACAAGGATCGAGTGAAAATGTGAAAGGAAAATTTTTGATTGTGCTGGAATATTTTTTCCACTCTAGACATTGATTTATTTATAGCAAAATTGATTTCAAAGATAATAAATAATACTACTAGTTTTAAGAGAACAATTAAAATGTCACAACTTCTTAAGGTACATTGAGCTTAGCTAATCGTTAATTGAGCTACTTGGAGGATGGATTTCTTTCTCTCCTGGTTGGACCTCTATAGATTTTGTTAATAATGATTGGAAACTTCATTGAACTATGCTAATCACTAATAATATGCACCTTCAGATCTTTGTGGACCTTTGTATAGATTTCTTCCTCAAGCTTCCCATGCAAGAAAGCATTCTTCATATGAAAGAGAGCTTTTGTAAAAGTTGTACAACGACTATTACTTCAATTTTACCACTTTTAATTGTTGCAGGTCCTACATTGACTTGATATATCATATATGACTAAATTATAGTATACAAGTGGATGCAAATATCATTTACATGTTGGTTCTGTTTGGTTGAGCTAGATTTAAAGTTTACACTTTCTAAGATGAGTTAGGTTTAGTGTCCACTTTTTAGGATGAGTTAGTCTTAAGGTCTATTTTCTAAGATGATATCAAAGATAAGGTCATGAGTATGATTTTGAGTGGAGCAATTGCAAAGCGGGAAATTGTTGCTAGTTGCAGAAATTGCCCCATGCTAGAGGTTAGGTGGATCAAGTTACAGTTGAATCATAGTGCTTGGATTGCTATGCTCTTAAGTTGGGTTGTTCGCGACTAAAAGCTATAACTTCCAACTTAATGGTAAACTCTCGGTCCAACAATTGGTAAAAGCTATAACTTTCAGCTTAATGGTAAATTCTCGATCCAACAATTTGTATTAGAGCCAAAGTCTCGGGTTTGATTTCCCAATGAGACAATTGTTGAAGGAGAGATTGTTGTAGATTATGTCAATTGTCTTGTAACGGAGGCTAGATAAACCAAGTTACAATTGAATTGTAGTGCTTGGGTTGTTATACTCTTAAATAGAAAGAGTTGTACGCCTACAATAGGTTATAACCGCTGGCCTATCGGTTCAATCCAATAATTAGTATCTGATCTTATCCTAGCGAGATTTGTTTAGTCTATCGTGCGACCAACTATCATACCATTATTAGACCACTGGTAGACCCCATCGATAAATATCTATTTTCACAGATGAGATATCCAATTCTCGGCTTGAAGGGGTGTGTTTGAGAACCTACATTGACTATGAATATGTAGGTATAAACCCCATCTTATAAGCTGGTTTTATGATGTTTAGTTAGACTTAAACTTTACTTTCTAATATTACTTAGTCTAAGTTTTCTCTTTGATGCTTGCTTAGAATCTATTCTTTATTGTTTTTGGTTGTTGTGGTCTTTGTATATCTCCTATTATTTAGCATTTGGTGAATTTTGGTTGTGTTTGTGTCTGATGTTATTTTATAAATTCTTAATTTTTAGTTCTCGTGTTGAGGGATTTTTAAGGAGGGTTATTTGGCACATTGCTATGATTTGGCTTTGGGCATCTATTTGGTGTAAAACACATGGCTTTTTAGTGGGTTTTCGGTAGCTGAAATGTTGTTGGATTAGGAAGCGCATTACATTGATTTTCTCTTCTTTTCTTTGTTGTTTTTGGTTTAGGATGATTGGTTGTCATCCTTTTTCTTTTTTTGTCTTAATAAATATATTCTTTTACGTTAAAAATTAATAAAAATTATCTTGGTGACCTCAAGATGAAAGGTTGGGTTTCACATTCTCCTGAGCCTTAATTTTTTATCACACATAACTTATCGATAAACAGCTCAACTGCAACTCCTTTCATTGACTATCCTATGATTATTGAATTTCATGGGATATTTAATATTTTTTGTTCAATTATCATATATTTTCCATTCACCAAACTTAATTTTTCAGAGCTCTTACGTGTCATTAGAAGATTTAGCCTGAAAGAGCTATTGATGGATGATTCCCTTCGCTATTTGTGCTTGAAAATTCTTTCATTGGCCTTATCTGCAAATGTTCGGGGCCAGAATCATTTTAGAAGTATTGGTGGGTTGGAAGTGCTGCTGGATGGTCTTGGACTTCCATCAAATTATGCAAAAACGTACCGTAATTTTGTTTTGGCAGATGGATTCAGGTATTGTTGAGTATATCTCAAGCCAATTATTCTTTATTTTATTTAGTAGAAGATATGATGGTGTTTCTTTTAAGCTTGCTGTATCTGCATTTTGTTTTCTGAGGAATCAACGTGTCTTAATGTTTGAGTTTGTGGATAATAATTTCACAACTAGCTTGATGTTGGTGAATCTACAAAGTTCATTCATCTTAATCTGAGTTTGCTGTCTGTAATACAAATATTTGGCCTTAACATGTTCTTGTTATGCCCTCTACTTATTTTAACTTATATCAAATCAACATGTAAGATAATTTATTTGGTACGTCTCATATTTCTTTCTCTCCCAGAGAATACTATATTATCTAAACGGTTACAATATACAGTCTGTTTTGCATTCTTTGATAAATTGGTTTTGCTTGTTTCTTGCAGGGATGATAAACCATTGCAAAAAATCTTTCAACTTCATATTCTTTCTCTGGATGTTTTGAGGGAGGCCGTGTATCCTTCACAATTTGCTAATGTTGTAAATTTTAGAATATTCCTTTTTTTGAACTTCATATGAATGAACAGTTATATGCTAATAATAAAAAAATGACAACATAAAATTTCCAACTTTATTGCCTATTGGCATTTCTAAACATTCGATGTGTGTATTGACTAATGTATTGGCTTGTCATTCTTAGGTATTCCTGTCTGAATTTTTATAATGGCAGACAGAACAATGCTGTCCTTTGTTCATTTCTTGAGCTTTCTTTTGACTGATTGCTACTTGAATCTTATTCAAATTTAAAGAAAAAGTGATACTTGAGACCTTGACATTGGTACAGCTTTGCCAATATGATGAGCTTGCAATTTCTTTGTGAAAATGGTAGGGTGCATAAATTTGCAAATAGTTTTTGTTCACCAGCTTTTCTGCTTCAAGATTTGGGACAGGAGAAGGATTTTACTGTAGAGAATGCTGTTGGTATGCCTGGTCTTGACATTCAAGAAAATGAGAATTATGTGAAACCTGATGCAGCAGTGCCTTCTTCTGGCCTTCCATCCCGTGCCTCTTTTTCTGATTTTTGGAATGATTATGTTGTTATGTTGAGCAGAGGTCTCTGTTCATTTCTGTTAGTTCCGGAGGGTTCAAAATCTCTTCATGTCCAAGTATCCTCTGGTCGACTTGCATTGCCTGTTTCCTCTGCATATTTTGAACTTTCAATCAAATGGGTCTTGAGGGTTCTATTTACAATATTTCCTTGCATCAAAACTTGTTCAAATCAGAGTGATTTGCCCAGCTATTTAAGGTGAACTATACCGGTGACTTGCAGTGTTTTTTCCTTTCCATAGCCTGAAACGTCTAATAAACTAGAAAAAAATATTGTGAAGTATTTCTGTTAATGTATCTCTCTCATTTAGGACCTTCATGTACTGTACTAATTTTTGATATGTTGTTTTTCTTTCCATGTTTCAGGATCTTTGTTTCAGCTCTACAGAACACAGTTCTGAATGCATTTAGAAACCTTCTTTCTTCTTCTCCTGTGTCACTTGAAATTTTTCGTGAGGAGGGAATATGGGATCTTATATTTTCAGAAAATTTCTTTTATTTCGAATCAGGCTCAGAGGAATCTGCTGGACAGATATTTGCATACAATGAGAAGTCTGACATATTGTCTTCTTCAAGGAGCACTGGTAATACAGTAGAAGTTAATGGGGTTAATACCCTACAGATGGAAGTAATTTCATTTGTTGAATTTGCTGCAACATGTAATGGAAACACACAGAACATGGTTGGTTCTTTTATTCCCCTCTTATTATACATCTATATATATATATATATATATATTCTCAAAATATATACTTAAATTTGCATGAAAGAATTTGTGTTCATACTAACAAACACATTGAAATTTTATATCTCTAAATCTTGGTGCCAAACTCTAGGAACGGGAGAAACATTTAGTTGGAACCATATGTTTTGAGATAACATGAGCTTTGTTTATGTTGAGAAAAAGGAATCAATACAATAAGCCTAGGAGATTTGATATTCTCTTACAACATATATGATGAGAATAATTAAAAATGTTCCTAATATTACTTCTAATTGAAATATTTTTGTTGTTGGATCTTGCAACAACATTTTATTTCTTACTTTTCCTCGATATTACATTATTTCTAAATAGAACAAAATATCCTCGGGTGGAGCTTTTATTCCTTGTTGACCGTGAGTCATCGTCATAATACGTAACCATTTGAGTATTTTCCTTATCTTCATAAATGAGACCTTTTGTAGGAGCCTTCTTGATATACTGTAGGATCTATATGATCGCATCCCAATTGTCTTGACAAGGAGAGTTTAAAAGTTGACTAGATATGCTTAGATGCGATTAACCCTGACTCTTAAGCCATACCTTACTCTGACATTTGGGGATCAAGTCATGTTATGTCCAATTTAGGATTTTAGTATTTTGTTACTTTTATTGATGATTATTCAAGATGTACTTGATAGTTTTTCATGAAAAATCGTTTTGAATTGTTTTCTATATTTCAATCTTTTTATAATAAAATTAAAAATCAATTCGGAGTTTCTGTTCAAACCTTGCACAATGATAATGCCTGTGAGTATCTCATTCTTTAAAAATTTTATGGCTTCTCATGGCATTTTTCATCAAACATCATGTGCTTATACACTTCAACAAGATAGGGTGGCTAAGTGCAAGAATAAACATCTTGTTAAAATAACTAGCACAATGATCGGTCAAGCAACTACCATGCCACAAAGATCGCGATGATCAAAGCGCCGACGTGCCCTTGTGCACCTCTTCGAGCTGCGTAACCACCTACGAATATCTAGTCCCATGTACGAGAAGTATTTGTTTCGGTGTGAGAGGTGTGTTGGAGATCCCTTATTGATTAGAGATAAGGCCAATTTAAAGTATATAAGTAGGAACAATCCTCACATTCCAAACTGGTTTTGTGAGGATGAGTTAGACTTGAACTTACTTCTCAATAGAAAGTGAAGAACAAATAATAAAATAAGCTAAGGAGTGGGAAAAGTAGATTGGACTATCAAAAAAACATTAATGGAGCCACTCAAAAAAACGATGGAGTGAAAGCGAACCTTGGAAAAAGGTTTGCAAAAAGATGTTCTCTAGAGATCGTGGGTCTACTGGCCTACATTGTTTTGAAAAAGACTCCGATACCTTGTTAAACTCAAGGAAAAAGAGAAACATTGAATTGAAACCATTTATGTTTTGTTTGGATAGTCTTTTCTATCCTTATATGGGAAGAAAAGAAATTAGTTCAGCTTTTCCCATAAGCATAAATCAACTTTTTAACTTTGACTTTTAAAAAAGTTAGATGAGGGAACATCTATAAAGGCTAAGTGCTTTAGTTGACTTTAGCTTGTGACTGTAACTTCAATCATTTTACCTATTTTTTTTCATAGTATAAGTGCTTATGGAGAAGTTTATCCAAACAAAGCTTTAGAATATTCCCATGGTAATGATACTAGATATCAACGAAATGAATAATTTCAAATATCCTGGGAAATTGAGGCTCAAGTATGGGGTTAAGATTTGTTTGGACTAACTTTTCCGAAAGACTTTTAGGAGATAAAAGTAAGAAGAAAAAATGAAATTGTTTCTCATATAACTTCTCCACATTTTTATTTTAACCTGTGCATAAATTATTTTATCTTATGGAAAAGTGAATTTCATTTCTTTTTTTTTTTTTTTTTTTTTTTTTTTTTGTATTTTTCTCTCGCAAAGGTCCATAGGGAGAAGCTTGTAATAGACCTAAGGTCTATTACGAGCATTGTTTTTCATCTCCCTTATATGAAATGGTTGTCATATGATTACTTGAGATTCAGGGTATGATGCATGCATTTATCCAGTTAGGTTATGTGATATGAAGTGGAAGCTTCATCAGAGTTTGTTTTTGACTTTTTGTCCCCAATAATGGGTACAGAGGAGATGATAGGATTTTCCAGTAGAACAGTGGTCTTTTGTTAGGGTTGGAAATGAATAGACCTAGCTTAAGCATAGTTTGAAAGTTGAGTTTACATTTGAAGTGGTTCATGAGCTAAATGATGAACTTGATTTAAAAACTGAACGTGTTAAATTAGTGAGTAAACTTGAACTATGTATAGTGCAATTCAATTGGTTCATGAACCAGGTCGATATACACATACAGATGTGTGTGTGTGTGTACACATACATATATTGAGTCAAGGCAAGCCAAACTTGACTGAGTTTAACTCATATTCAGCTCTATTTTTTGTGATCAAATTATTTTAAGCAACAAAATGAGTGCATTCTGAAACCAGATTTATTATACTACTTATGATGGATATTTGTTTTAAATTATGCTCTACCCGTCAGTGTTCTGATCTTTATATCCTTTACATGCTAGTATTATTTAATTTAATGGGTATATAGCTTTTAGATTCTTGTACATGTATTGTATAATTGAATTCAATTATTTGATAATTCTCTAAGTATTTATTCCTTGTTTTCATTGCAGAGGGAATTGTCGTCTTTGCTGGATGCACTTGAGCATTATGCTTGTAATCCTGAAATTGCATGTGTTCTTGTGAAGAGTTTGGTTCGCATCTTGCAGCTTTCCCCTGAGAGAACAATTGCTTCCTTTAAGACCTTGAGTGCAGTTTCTCGTGTTCTACAAGTTGCCTGTGTTCTGGCGCAAGAGTATAGAAGTCCAGGAAGCATGGAACCCTCCAATGAGAAAAGTGGCGTGGAAGCATTGGTATCATTGCAAGATCAATGTACAAGCAATTTACCTGAGACTAAAGAAAGTTGCTTTAATTGCATGAAAGTGTGCATGGAGTTCTTTGCCAAGTTTCTAGCAGCAGTTAAAGATACCAAGCTGATATTACATAGTTTTACATGCATTGATTGCCTGTTTGATTTATTTTGGGTGGAAGGTTTGAGAGATGATGTGCTTAGACATATACTCGATCTCATGAAGGTGTACTTTATGTGCTATTTAATTGAATTTGCCTTTCTGGGTCATAATTATTGTTGAGTATTGTTTCCATTTTTAACGTGGCTATTTTTTTTTCAGATTATGCCATTTTCCGAGGAAGACAAAAAAGCAAAATTGCAGTTATGCTCTAAGTATTTAGAAATGTTTACTCAATTAAAAGAACGGGAGAGAAGTTTTGTTGATCTATCTATTGATTTGTTGGTAGGAATGAGAGATATGCTCCAGACTAACCAAGCAGTATGTGTCTGACAGATTTATTTCTTTACTTTATTTAACTTAAATGTCTTCAAATGCATTTGACAATTTAACTGAAGGGTTGCTTTTGATGCTTTGTTGCTTCAGTACTATCAGACTCTATTTCGGGATGGGGAATGCTTTTTGCATGTTGTATCATTACTGAACAGCAACCTTGATGGGGCAAACGGGGAGAAATTGGTTTTGAATGTACTCCAAACACTTACTTGTCTGCTTGCAAGTAATGATACCTCTAAGGTACTTGTCTTCATTGTTTTCGGCTTTATTGCTTCCCTAGTTATGTAATAGTAATACTTGTAATAGTAATACTTGTTGCTGTTACTTTTTCATTAAATGTTTTATTTTGGTTAAGAACATTGCCAATTATTTTGATGCCCTTTAGCTGTTTTTGGATTGTTGCAAACCAATTTTGCATAAAAACTTAAGTTGTTGGAGTAAGCACATACTTGAGAAAAATACAAAAGAATAAAGAATGAATTTGAGAGTGAATTTCCATCTCTTAGGATCTCATGAGTATAGCCTGATTGCCTTTGGAAGTGTCGTCCTTTTTGATTTGCATTTATATTGGAATTTTATGTTCGATTTACTGTAGCTGCGTGCATTGTACCATTGCTTCCAATTTAAAATCTTCTTGTATTATTATCCCTTGCAGGCGGCATTTAGAGCTCTTGCTGGGAAGGGCTACCAGACTCTGCAGAGTCTGCTGTTGGATTTTTGCCAGTCTCATTCAAGTGAAGGCCTTTTAGATGCTTTGCTTGATATGCTTGTTGATGGAAAATTTGATGACAAAATGAGTCCAATGATAAAGGTGATGTGCTAGTACACAGGTCTAGCTTCCATAAATTAGTTGATCCACCTGCAATGTTTCATTTTCTATTCGAAGAAACTAATGAAAGTGGTTTTCGCTGGACCCAGAAGCTATTTTATTTAGTTTTGTTAAATCATCTAATAAATCTTGATTTTGTGTTCTTATTTTTCTGCTTTTCCTTTTTTGATTTCAGAATGAAGATGTAATAATATTATATCTGATTGTACTGCAAAAGGTTTGCTATTCCTTTTCCCTTTTTTTCTAATCAATTATTTTCTTTTAATAGTTATTTTAGTAGTTGTTAAAGTTTGTTTAAAGAAAATAATGCCATCTGTTTTATTGCTTGTTATCTTGTGATTGGGCAGAGCAGTGAGTCATTGAAGCATCATGGACTGGACCTGTTTCAGCAACTGCTTAAAGATTCCATTTCTAATAGAGCTTCTTGTGTCAGAGCAGGAATGCTTGATTTTCTTCTGAATTGGTTTTCTCAAGAAGATAATGACAGTGTGATCTTTCAGATTGCACAGTTAATTCAAGCCATTGGTGGGCATAGCATATCAGGGAAGGACATCCGAAAAATCTTTGCTTTGCTCAGAAGTGAGAAAGTTGGGATGAGGAGGCAGTACTGCTCTGTTTTGTTAACAAGTCTCTTGGCAATGCTACATGAAAAGGGGCCAACTGCATTTTTTGATCTTGATGGAATTGATTCTGTAAGTCCTGAAGCCATTGTAAATGTATCTCTAGATCTTCTAATTCTGTAGATATTTTTGAATTACACCAACTTGAATAAATGAGATGGAGAAAAGGCAGTGTATACTACCTACACTGTTTTACCTTTTTATTGATGTATATATATATATATATATGATTACAAAAGGAGTCAAGACGTTTACTTGTAACCCTAACCCTAAGGCTGGGTGCATACAAAAGAAATAATAATAAAATAACATTACACTTCAGCATGCACCAACAGTACTTTTTCTTCCATTCTAAATTGTAATATGCAGTATATGGTTATAGTTCTATGGTGTAACTGGCTGAGTAGCACTGCAATGAAATATTATTCAGCTGTAACAAACTACAATTGTCAAACTACAGTGATAACTGGTAGATTTTTAGAAACTATTAACAAAAACGAAATACACTATACACTACTAAAGCAGATGATGGATGTGAAAAGCCACCTTAGAAGCTTGTGATGGATGTGAAAAGTCACCTTGAGCTTAGATCAAAGAAAAAGTAATCTTGTTGGTAAAAGTGACTTTGTTAGGACCTAGATCAATTGCAACACCCGAAGTTGATCATCCATCTTTAGGACTAGCATGCGAATTAGCGTCACAAAAGGCACTGATACATGAAGGCTGATGAGGTGAGATATGTAGGCCACATTGTAGAGTACGTGTGAGATATGTAGGCCACATTGTAGAGTACGTTTAACATATAGAAAATGTTTAGCAACAACCCATTGAGATTCCAGAGGAGCTGGCACACTTTTTTTTAGGAAGTGAGTTATGTCTAACTTAGCCTCACAAAACTGGATTATAAAATGAGGTTTGTGCCCTACTCAAATACTGTAGTTTGACCTTATTTCTAATCGATGTGGGATCTCCAATACACCTCCTAATCGAGGAATGAATATATCAAGCATGAGACTAGATAGTGGTTGGTTAGCAGATGACATGATAGATTAAAAAAAGTCGTTAGGATAAATTCTAAATGATTCTGATACCATCTTAGCAAGCAAGTTTATGCCTAAGTCAGCCTTACAAAATTAGCTTATAAGCTGATGTTTGCATTCCACTTATATATAATAATTTGACTTTATCTATAGTCAATGTGAGACCTCCAACACTTTTGTTTATAGAAAGAACATATCTCTGATCTGCTTACATACTGAAGGGCACCAACAACAAACCTATGAAAAGATCGGCGAAAGGAAGAAAATCTAGCTTTGTATTTGTGAACAGTCCCATCAAGGTTTTTCATAACACAAAACACCCACATGCAACCAATAGCATGGCGACTACGGGAAAGAGGAAGAAAAGACATTCATCTTGCATAACAGCAAACCACTTTGTATCCTGAAAGGCAGTTTTGACATTCTTTGTTTCCACATTTGTAATAAGAAGAAAGGGATTAATTTTGGGTTGAAGAATAGCAGAGTTGGACTGATTCTGCACGGTGTGAGTTTTGGGAGGTCAACATGGAACAATGGGATTTGGGTTAGAAATAGGAGAGGTAGAAGATGAGGAAGATTGAGCAGATGAAGAATTAGATGTAGTGACCTTTAGTGATCCAGTGTAAGCAGTTTGTGGTATGATTATCAGGTGAAGATGGGGGAAACAACATAGGAAATGAAAATATTTGCTCATTGAATATAGTATTTTTTGAAGTGTACAACTTGCCTAAGGGAGATAAGCATTTGTATCCTTTTTGTGATATGGAATAAGCAACAAAGACACATTCTTCAGAGTGAAATTCAAGCTTGAGATTTATTGGATCTAAGAAGAGGACAATAAGTAAGCTTCCATAAAGAAAATGTAATACGAGAAACCGTTAGGAGAAGGAACAAGTAAAGGTCCCCGCAAGTCACTATATACTAACTCATGGGGATTTATAAACAATTAAGGGTTCCTGAGAAGGAAGTTTGTGTGTTTTGCCCATGCAAAAGCAAAACAAAGGACATAGAACTTTATTATTCGAAGGGATATTACAATCTTGAAGAGCGATACATAGAGATTTGATATTTGGATTTCTGAATCTAAGATGGCAAGTATAGGTACTTCTAGTAGTACAATTATTAGACACAATAGCATTAATACAAGGATTAGTAGAACAAAGAGGAACATTTGAAAGCATAAATTTAAGACTTGAAAATTGAGTCAAACCATCAGGTGTAATGCGTACATGAAGAAGAATTTCATTGGATTCTTGAGATTTGACAAAGTAATGCTTTGGAAAATATTCAAAATAAACATTATTATCTTGAGTGAACATTCTCACACTAATTAAATTATTGGTTATTGAGGAAACATGTAAAAGATTATTAAGAATTAAGTGTATATTTGGATTTAAGGGTGAAGAGAAGGTAGTGGAACAGAAAGAATGTCTTGAAGACCTTCATTACCAACAAACCTTTGATTTAGTACTTCGACAAAAAAGTAAAATACTGTTCTATATTGTCAGACCAAATCCTGCACATTGAGTTTGCGCCTAAGAAGTTCAAAACGGTGAAGAAAGAGGCTTGTTAAGAATATTCGTCCACTAATCCAAGCTAGGAATATGATAAACTTCAAGTTGTTTGGATAAAATTTGATCGCGAACATAAAAACCATCAATCTCTATTTGCTTTGTTCTAGAGCAAAAAAAGGGTTGTGTGCTGTAGCAACAACACTTTAATTGTCGCATAGCATGACAGGACTGAAGGAAGAAATATATAATTCTTTCAGAAGAGCTTGACCAGATAGTTTCCACAGAAGATTGAGCAAAGCTACCACATCAGCTTCAAGGTTTGATCTGGCAATGACATGTTGCTTGCAGGAACACCAAGAAATGAGGAGAGGTCCTAAAAATATTGCAGATACAGAAGTAGACTTTCTATCATCAATATTAGATGTCCAATTAGCATCACACAAAGTTGTGATCGAAAAATGATGACATATAGAGGCTAGTTGCATGTGAGGACCATGAGAAAGAGTGCTGTTAAGGTAGCTTAGGATTCTTTTCGCAACTCTGTAATAAGTGCCCAAATAATTTGACATGAATTGATAGACTTTGTTGATAGCATAACTGATTGTCTGAGTAGCATATTGCAAAGCTCCAACTACTAATCTGTACATGGGAGGTGATATAGGTTGAGCTTCAGACTTTTAGTCATCACAATAGTCTTGTCAGTAAAATAGTTTATTTAAATATTTGGAAAGTACTCAAGTTTACCCAATTGCTTGAGAGAAAAATTAGAGTACAATGAGTGTGCTGCTTATTAGTACTGAATCTAGGGGCTTATACTGCCTTGGTACTGGCTCATCTGTGTCTTGTGTTCCATCCTCATCTCCTCAGCTACTACATGAACACTTAGGTCATCGTCACTTGTCAACACTGAAGAAGATGGTTCTTGAGCTTAATAAACTTCAAGATTTAGATTGTGATTCATGTCAACTAGGAAACATGTTAGGTCTTCTTTTCTTAGATATTCCGATTATTGGTATAACTCTACATTTTCTATCATTCATTCTGATATTTAGGGGCATGTCATGTCTGATCTTATGGTTTTAAATATTTTGTTACTTTATGGATGAGTATTCTAGATGTACTTGGATTTATCTAATGGAAGATCGTTCTGAACTTTGTGCATCCATAATTGAATCAAAAATCAATTTCATAAAGTAATCAAAGTTTTACTATAATGCCATAGAATACTTTTATGATGATTAAATTCTACCAAGTAGGATTTGGAACCAGGTAACTGAAGAACTTATCTGAGTTATTAATGAAGGAACAACGTAATCTATCAATTCTAACAAAGATCACTTCTTAGAAGCCTCTTTAGCTTAACCAATGAATGCTTTACGGAGTATGAATGGTGGTGAACTGCTGTTAAAGGGGATGATTAAGTTATGGCGATTCTCTTATCTTCAATAGATGCTATGAGTAATGGTATCAGAACTGGGCCAACTGTCAATGCCAGATCTCACTGAGCGACTGGCAGAATTATTGCTTTTCAACCTTGATTTATGTAGGATTGAATCATTTTGACATTATATCGATTGTGTATGAACATTTAGACAAACACTTAGAAACAGCTATTGGAAGGCTCTACTTTTTTGGTGAAATTACAAATACACTCAGGTGTATGGGATACATTCTTTATGTTAGTTGATGGATGCTGCATGATGCTTGTAAAAGTAATTTTTCATTGCCAAATGTAATACTACCGCTTCATTATTTTATGCCATCTATTTTCTCATTCCTTTCAAATTCTTGCAGGGTATCATTCTGAAAACTCCACTGCAGTGGCCTGTCAATAAGGGTTTTTCTTTTTCCTGTTGGCTTAGGATTGAGAATTTCCCTAGAAATGGAGCAATGGGTCTTTTCAGTTTTCTTACTGAAAATGGGAGAGGGTCCTTGGCCGTGCTTGCAAAGGAGAAGCTCACTTATGAGGTTGGAAATAGTATGAAAAATTAGTTCTTGTGTCAAGTTGTGTGTTGTTCTTTGACACTTTTTTGTTGCTTTAGTTAGCCTTACTTTAAGTGAATTAATTATTTTTGCTGGCTTAATTGGGCTGTCCCTTGCAGTCAATAAATCTGAAGAGACAGCGCGTGGACCTGCGTGTTAATTTAGTCAGGAAGAGATGGCATTTTCTTTGCGTAACTCATAGCATAGGAAGAGCCTTTTCTGCAGGTAGCTTGTTGAGATGTTACTTGGATGGTGATCTTGTCTCATCTGAAAGATGCAGGTTCAGACCATGCTAATTATTATTTTTTCTAGTTTAGTGATTTTATTTTCGTCTTTAATTGCTAAATTTCTTTTGTGACACTCTGATTTGATTGTATGCTTTGTTTATTCAGGTATGCCAAAGTCAGTGATTCATTAACAAGTTGCATGATTGGTGCTAAACTCAAGATGCCTCACTATGAAGACAATGTGCTCACATTTGAATCCATTGGAGATTCATGCCCATTTTTTGGCCAAATTGGCCCTGTTTATTTATTTAACGACGCCATTTCTGCTGAACAAGTACAGAGTATCTACTCTCTTGGACCAAGTTATATGTATTCTTTCCTTGATAATGAAGCTTTGCCTCTCTCTGTTTCGGGTGATAAAGTACCAAGTGGGATTCTTGATGCCAAAGATGGTCTGGCATCAAGAATTATCTTCGGACTCAATGCTCAGGTTCATAATTTTTAATCTTCTATACGACTGTACATGCCATGCTTATTTAATATTTATTTATCTCTATCAGGATTATAGTTTTACTCCTTTCTTTACTTTCTTGTACTGCTGTAGAACAGTTGAAATATTCCTTTTTCTTGTATCAAGCTGTTAGTTAGTCAGTTGGGTGTTAGTTGGTTAGATCTTACTAACTAATTAACATTTAGTTAGTTACTTAGATTTTGAGGCATAAACGCATGTACCTATTGTGTTTTGTTTTAATTCTTTTTAATTAATCAACAAATTTTCTTTTCTTCATCTCCTCTCAAACTTCAGTTTGGTATCACAGAGCTAGTTCAATCCTCTTTCTCTTTTCCTCTCGTTCCCAACCCTAATCCTCTGCTTGGCTCAGGGGTGCTGAACCAATAATTTATATTCATCTATCAAAATCCTCGTCGAAAGTATTACAATTGTCACCTTTCCCCCGTTAAAATAGTTGTTTATTATTTGTAGCACAACTTTAATAAAACTGTATTTTGGATTGGATGTATATAGCATAAGGGCAAAGAATCATAAGCTATAGCCATTTTTTTTTCTGTACTTGTTCTAACCTTTTTCATATATGTATGTATGTATTTATGTTTGTGTGAACTGAGGCAATGCTTACTGATTACTGTCATTCTTTAAATTTAAGTTTGTACCAAAGAGGGTAAGATCTTGCTTTGTCTACTTCTACTGCTGGTTTGACACTGGTTGTCGTCGTTTGCCACTTTTGGCCTCTGTCCATTGCCTTTTTCTTTGATGAACTTAGGGTTAGGTACACCTCAAGGAGTGTGACCAAGACAAGAAGCTGTGTGGCCTAATACTCAACCACGCTCCCTCAAGACCCAAGCTTTTGTTTGTCAGAATCTCCAACAGCTTTGTCAACTTCTATTGAGCATGTTTTTAGTTTTGGTTCTCAGTTTCATCCTACTTCAAGTTGTTGGGCTTGTTTGTTCCTAAATACCAATTTGCATGCCCTTTAAGTGGATTTTTGCAAGTTGCATTCTCCCTTTCTTTTACTCCTACCATTACAATTGCAAAACTCTTGGTCTACCTCATTGGAGTTATGGTTCCTTGGTTGATGATATCTTTTACCATTTGGAGAAGGAAGCTAGTGCTATTCTTTCTGAAAATAAATCTTAATGGCAAAAGCATGACTTCTAGTTATGTGTTATGTTGAACGTAACGGGTTTAGCTCATAGTTTTTGTTATTATGTTATTACTTCTATTTATAAATAAACAACTCTATATGTATATCTTACCAAGGGAGATTAATTCGATATTTCATTTTCTTTATTTTTATACGGTATTAGAGTCATTTAGAGCTTATCCTAACAAGGTTTGATGGGTTTATCCTGTCATTTGCTATCAAACCACCCATATATATCTAGTTTCATGCACAAATTGAGTAATCTCGACATGAGGGGGGTGTATTAGAGATCCGATATGGATTAGAGATAAATCCAATTCATAGTTTATAAGTGGATGCAAACTTCACGTTATAAGCTGGTTTTGTAAGGTTGAGTTAGGTTTAAAGTCTAATTCTTAAGTGAGTATCGTTCTCATTCTTTTAACACTTCTATGAAATCTGATGACATTCTTCACCAAACCTTATGTGCTTATACACCTCAACAAAATGAGATGGCTGAGACACTTTGTTGAAACTACTCTCACTCTTTAAATTCATGGTGAGGTTTCTCAATAGTTTTGGGGTTAGGCTGTTCTTAGTGCATGTTATCTAATTAATCGCATGCCATCTTCAAATTTAAAGAATAAAATTCCTTGTTCTGTTTTATTTCTTCATAAACCTCTTCATCCCTTATCCCTTAAAGTTTGAGTCTACATGTTTTGTTCACAATGTTTTTCTTAATCTTGATGAATTATCAACTCGGTCATACAAAAGTGTTTTAGGATTTACTAGATTTCAAAAAGGATATAAATGTTTCTTTCCATCTTTTAATAACTATTTCATTTCTGCAGATGTCGCATTCATTGAGTCTTTTTTTTATTCTAAGTCTTTATCTTCTCCACCCCTGTTTCCATCTAATCAAGTATATATTACGGTCTTTTTTGATCTACTATTGTGTCCATTGTACCTAAAGATTCCACTCCTCCACCTCTTAGGTTTATAGTTGTCATCCGACTTCCCTTCGTTCTCCATCTCTTATAGTGCCAGCTCCTTCGCCCGCTTTGGTTTCGATAGTTGCACTTAATCTTTCCATTGCTCTTCGTAAAGGTATACGTTCTACCCATATCTCCACATTATACTGATTTAAGCTATCATAGACCACCTCAACCTTTTTATATATGGCTTTTGTCTATTTCTTTTGTGTCCATTCCATAATCTGTAGGTGATGCCTTAGCTTGGCTTAGTTGGCATTAGGCAATACTTGATGAAATAAGTGCTCTTTAGAACCGTGAAACTTGGTAACTTGTTTATTTACCTTTTGAGAGATATGTTGTTGGTTGCAGGCAAGGTTATCAAACTCGAGAGCCTACCAAACTCGAGAGCCTACGTAGACCTATGACAAGTCATTGATGAAATGTAGGCTCTCGCAAACAATGACACATGGAGTTTCTCCCTCTTCCCTTGGGGAAGATTGTTGGTTGTAGGTGGATCCCCAGATTAAAATTGGGCCTAGTGATGATGTTGATCCCCAGAAAACTCTACTTGTAGCTAAGGGATATACTCAATTTTATGGCCTTGACTACTTTTGATAGTTTTCTATTCTGTAGCCATGATTAGTACAATTTGGCTCTGCCTTGCTATGGCTGCTATTCATCATTGTCTATTCCACCAACTTGATAAAAATTCCTTCCTTCATGGTCAATTTGAGGAGGAAATTTACATGGAGTACCTCTTGGATTTGTTTGTAAAGGGGAGTATGATTTAATTTTAAATTATGTTGGTCTCTCTATGTGCTGAAGCATTTACCCCAAGCTTGGTTTGGTAGATTTAGTCAGATTTTTGGATTGAAACAAAGTGAGACTGAAGATTCATTGTCATACTTCCCTTTGGAAGTGCGTGTATCTAATGTTATAGTTATTATAGAGAATGACGCCATTAGGATTTCTCAACTAAAAAGAGTATTTATTCAATCATTTCAGACCAAAGACTTTGACTAAAATATTCTTTGGTATTGAATTGGCTTTATTAAAGGAAGGTGTTGTAAATTGAACAAGAACATATGCTCTTGATATTTTGGATAGGTTTACTCTTGAAGTTGCTTGTATTCAAGCAAATGATCAGAACAAGTTTCTCATCCCACTCCTGATGTGCTTGAGCGCTGTTGCTCTTGCACACACTCCTGTTCTTCACTCCAGAACCAAACATATGGAATTGGAACTTTTCTTTGTTGGAGAAAAGGTTGTTAACAAGCTTATTCATGTTTTTCATGTCCCTGTTATTGAGCAATGTGGTGACATTCTTATAGAAGGTCTTTCTCCTTCTAGATTCTGCACTTCGTGTTTCAAGCTTGAAGTGGTGGATTAGAGGTCTGCTCCTGACCCCTTATGAACTTGCGGGCGTATTGGAGTATAATTTTACTCCTTATTTCTTTAGTTTTTTGTACTTGTGTGGGACAGTTAGAATATTCCTTTTTCTTACGAACTCAGTTAGGTATTAGTTGGAGTTTGCCAGGTGTTTGTTGCTCAGATGTAACTAATTGTTAGTTTCTTGGATTTTGACAAATACATGTACCTGTTATATTATAAGTTGGTTGAATTCTTTTACACACTTGATTTTCTTTTGTTAATCTGTCTTGAACTTGAATAATGTTGATTGAAGAGATAAGTTTGAGCCATATTTCCTTGATATCTATAGTCAGATATGTTTATTAATTTTTTCAGGCAAGTGTTGGAAGAATGTTGTTTAACGTTTCACCAATAACAAGTCATCATCAATTGGATAAGAATTCTTTTGAAGCAGCTGTAATCGGTGGTACACAGCTATGTTCAAGACGCTTGTTACAGCAGATAATATACTGTGTTGGTGGTGTATCTGTGCTTTTCCCTCTTATTACTCAGTGTTGTAAATTTGAAAAAGATGGAGAATCTGCAAATGGTGCACCACTAACACAGACCATGAGGGAGTGGGTGACCACTGAGGTTATTGAGCTTATTGCATCTCTTTTGGATGAGAATTTAGCAAATCAACAACAAATGCATATTGTGTCTGGATTTTCTGTGCTGGGATTTTTGTTGCAGTCAGTTCCTCCTCGACAACTTAATTTGGAAACTCTTTCTGCGTTGAGGCATCTTTTTAATGTCGTTTCCAATTCTGGTTTGTAATTTGTTCCGATGTCTTCTACATCTGATTTTCGTTTGATGGTATTTTTATTCTGCATCGATTTTTTTATTTTTTTTTTTCCTTTTCAATGTTTCCAGGACTGGCTGAGCTGCTTGTGAAAGAGGCCGTATGTAACATATTTCTTAATCCTCATATTTGGGTTTGCACTGTTTACAAGGTGCAACGTGAACTATATATGTTTCTGATCCAGCAATTTGACAATGATCCTCGTTTACTAAAGAGTCTATGCCGGCTTCCACGTGTCCTTGATATTATTCATCAATTTTATTGTGATAATGTGAAATCTCAATCATTTGTTGGAAGTAACCCTCTTCAACTTTCTGTTTCTGAACAAGTTACCGAGGAAAGACGAGAAATCCCTAGCAAAGAAGAAATGCACAAGATCCGTCTTCTTTTGTTAAGTCTTGGTGAAATGAGTCTCAGGTACAGTTTCATCTTTACCTTTTCAACTGATATTCACGTAATCTGTTTTATTTTCATTCCAAATTTTTGGGGATATGCAGACAGAACATTGCTGCTGGAGATATAAAAGCTCTCATAGCATTTTTTGAGAAAAGTCAGGATATGGCCTGTATTGAAGATGTCTTGCACATGATTATTCGTGCTGTTTCCCAGATATCATTACTGGCTTCTTTCCTTGAACAAGTTAATATAATTGGTGGTTGTCAGGTTTTTGTCAATCTTCTCCAGCGGTATGTCACCCTTGGCATTCTCTGCATAAATTTTTCTTTGTGTTAAATAGCAGTTATAGTGGCACCATAGCATTGTGGATCTATAACAATCTGCTATGGATATTGTGAAACCATTGGCAGCCACTACTGTGGTCACATGCATAGTGGAATACTGAATTGTTTTAATTTTGTTTTTTTAATTGAACTGTCTTAGTTTTGTTTTTTAAGTGAACAGAATGGTGTGCACTCTCTCAGTTCCACACCCACTCACTAAATTGGTAACCCTTTGCTGTCAACAAAGATTCCCCTAATCTTCGATCTGTTTCCATTCATGGCCTCATCCATCCTCCTATCATCTGCAGTTCTGTAGTGCGTATTACCCACTTTTTAGTAAAGCTGTTAGATGAACTGAACGAGAGAGAACTGTATAAAAAGCTGAATGGTATTCGTTCTATCAACTTTTACGTAAAGCATTTACTGAAAAAGTTAACTACTTGCAACACAAGAGATAGCTAAATTGCCTTTACTAAAAGGGTTACATGAGCTAGCTGTTAGCAATAACTAACAACTCTGACTACACATATCAATTGTACATATACAGAATAGCTAAGAACATTCGCTAATACCCCCGTACAACTCAAGGAGAAGGCTTGGTCAGCTCATCTGCCCAGTGATGTAGGGCTGGAATATGATAGATGAAATGCTGCTTGGTCAAAATCTTTTCCCTCACAAAATACATCATCTCCATGTGTTTTGTATGACTATTAAAAAATGTATCATGAGCAATGAGTACAAGCACTTTGATTCTGAAAGCAAAGCTTTTATCTGGTCGAGTGAGAGTGGCATATTGCAAGGCACTTACCACTGAACGATATAAAGTAGGTTTGAACATATTTGTTGAGTCAACAATAGAGAGCCAAGTTGTTTTTGAGAAAACGCAGCATGTTGTGGTCCTGCAAACACCACCACGTTCAGAAAAAGGTGGATGACTGAAATGTCCACACACATAACTGTTGCAGTGCTACGAGCTTGAGGAGTTAGGGTTCACATATGATTGTGAGTAGTTTACCGAAGGATGGAATGTTTTCTTTTGGGATTGATTACTTGTGGATTCATGGGCAAGAATTTGAGCTTCAACTTCTGTTTTTGGATGTGTTTTTCAATGATAGAAATTATTGGAGCATATTCCTGTACAAGACCTTCAAGAATTGCATCAACATATTCAACATGTTTGATTGGACATCCAATTCCAACAAGTTCATCAGCATTGGATTTAATTTGTAGCGAGAACACACACATAGTTTTGTTATCAAGAGAGGTGGCATGTAGATCGGTGTGAAGCTGTCAAGCACATTCCTTGGTTTGGATGAAAAAGTTGTCATGCATTTGTTCCCATGCCGGATACGAGTGGATAGATCCAAGAACACGAGACAAGATCGACTTTGAATGCATCAATTGAATCCAAGTAAGCAAGATTTGATCTTGCACTTCCCATTCTTGGGTTTAGAATCATGGTCATCATTTGAAATAAAGTGAGGAGGAATTACTGGGTTTACAACAAATCGATGAAGTATATGTGACCTTATGATAGGTTGAACTTGTTGTTTTCAATAAAGATAATTGGAATCATCAAGTTTTTCGGCTATAGAATTGGGAAAATATTAGGAATCGAAAGGGAGGGAGTTTGAATTAGCCATTGCAAAACAATCCTTGTCTCTTGATACCGTATCAGAGTTGTAGGATGAGAGAAAACAGAGGAAAGATTAACAGAAAGTGAATGGAATTATTATTGAAGGGAATGAGAAAGAAGATACAAGCATATATAGGTCAATCAAAGGTTACAATAGTAAAAACTGATTATAACAAATATAACAGAAAAATAGATAGCGAACTAACTAAATGTTTACATTTATGCGCTAATAGCATTCATCTGCTCTCTCATGGCTGCTTGAACTGAGGTAGGAATTTCTATGACATCAATGACAACAATAAAGCTTTGATGCTATTAGAGAGATTGCCAATGCAGTAATATTGAGAGATAGGATATTTAACAGACGAATTTTTCCCTCCTTTTCAAGGGTAAATCCTCTGTAACACTTACTGCTTCACTTTTGCCTTCAAAGCTCCTCACATGGAGTGAAACAACTCTCTTGCTCTGGACTCCATGTGAGACGTCACCACCCCTTGGAATGGCTCAAGAGCTCGCAACAACCCTACCTTTGGTGTTGTTGAGTGGGGCACACCTTTTTGGTCCACCAATAACCTCAACGACAATGGCCAACAATCACAGTGACGATTGTCAACCCGGAAAAGGAGCTCCCAAGTCTTAAGAGTGCCACTTAATATTTGTTGGGCAACTTTACTTATTACTAATTAGTTTTGAGCTGAAATCTAACATGGTATCAAAGCCTACAACTCATATTGTTAATCGCTTGGTTCGACGGGCATCTACGGAAGGGGGTGTTGGGAAGTCCCACATCAACTACACATAAAGTCAAACTGTAGTATATAAGTAGATGAAAACCTCATTTTACAAGTCGGGTTCTGTGGTGGTGAGTTGGGCTTAAACCCCACTTTCTAAAATGGTACCAGTTCCTGTTTAAAAGCTTTCCTACCACACATTGAAATACAAAACAAAGTTATAATAAAGACTTAACCCTTGTGTCCGTAAAAAGAAAAGAAAATTGTTTGGCTAAAGAACCAAATTGGAGTCAAATGAGACTTCGCTACCATGACAGTCTCAATAAAGGGAAACAAGCGCAACAAAAGGCTTTGAGAAAATGAATGTCAGGATCCTTATCGAAAATAGTATAGGGAATGGCAAACTTAAGAGAAGTTGTGGGCAACCTATTAATAAGATACACAATAGTAGTAAAAGCATAGTCCCAAACTTTTAAAGGGAAACATGATGCAACATGGTAAGGCCGAAATCAACATTGTGTCTATGTTTGCGTTCAATTGCACCATTTTGATGATGTGTATGTGGATAAATAAGCCTATTTTTCTTCTGGATAAAGATAATGCTCTAGTTCCAGGTCGCTGTTCGTTACCTTTTTTTCATAACATGATTTCATCTTATAGGTTCTGTTAATTTTTTACTGTTTTCATACGAAGCATAACGTTGTATTACACGCTCCAGCTTTAGGGGGTGCAGAAATAAAATCCATGTATAGTGTACAGATTACTATGCTTATTATCCCTTTTCCTTGGTTTCTTAGTTTTGTTCTGTTCACCCTACTGTAAAAATTAAGTGTATCTTACTCTAAAACTTGAATGGAAATGAAAGTTCAGAGTTCAGTGTTTTTCTGAACTGTGCAAACAACAGAATAAATTTCTTTTTCTCTGAAAACAAATGTTTACTTTTTTCTATCATGAAATTATGAAAGATATATCTAAATTTTTAGTTTGTGCAACTAACATGTAGATTTAAGGTTACATAAATAATTCTATGAGATCGGTTAATATATATCTGGTTCTTATGACTGCTCATGATTTTTGGTTTGTCCTAGGGGATCTGAATCTATTAGATTGTTGAGCTTACAGTTCATAGGAAGGCTTTTGGTTGGCCTTCCAGCTGAAAAGAAGGGGTCGAGATTCTTTAACCTCCCAGTGGGAAGACCCAGATCTATTTCAGATAGCCAAAGGAAAATCCGAATGCAACCTATTTTCTCAGCTATATCTGATAGACTGTTCTGCTTTCCACAGACAGACAATCTATGTGCCACCTTATTTGATGTTCTTCTTGGTGGTGCTAGCCCTAAACAGGTATATGACATGTACATCCCTCATTTTTCCCTTATTAGTTCGGACACAGTTGCAAAACAGAATTTCAAGGATTAAATTGTGTCGAGATATTTTAGGAAGTTTCAGATTTGATTCCTATTGTTTTTTAATTGTGTATATTGGTTGTGTCTTGTTTTTATTACTAGCATATCAATCCCACAATATCAGGGATTTGTTTCCTAGAATAGGCAGTGCTTATTTCCTAATTTATTCAATGTATGTATATATATAAGATTTAAGTAACGAGACTGAATAAGAGAGAAATTATTTTCTTCTAAACTTGAGAAATTGTGTGCCTGATAATGAGTTCAAGTGAATTAAGTTGCAAAGAAAATAAGAAGAAAACATGAAAATTAACTTTTCCATAAGCTAAAATTAGTTCATTCACTATCCAACTTGTTGAAGCTATTTCCTGTTAGATTCTCCGAAATATTGTTTTTAAATCATGAACAAGGTAATTTAATTTTTCCTTCCTATTTTATCTTTTAAAAGTGCTCTTGGAGAAGTTTCTTCCTAGCTGGCCCTTAGTAATTATGATTCTTATTTTTGGTCACTCACTGCCAATTTCTAATGGAAGTGCTTCTTTGTAGGTTTTACAAAGACATAACCACTTGGAGAGGGTGAGAAACAAGGGCAGTCATTTTTTACTTCCTCAAATGTTGCCTCTGATTTTCAGATATCTGTCTGGCTGTAAGAATGCATCAGCAAGAATGAAAATAATCAGAGATTTACTTGACCTTCTTGATTCAAATGCTTCAAATATGGAAGCTTTTATGGTATGGTTTTTTAAAGTTCCTCTTATGTGGTAACAGCTGAAAAACTGTTTTCTAATTGATAATATTGCTAATAGGAATATGGGTGGAATGCCTGGTTAACATCATCTCTGAAGCTTGATGTGTTAAAAGGTTATAACGCCAAATTACCTGATAGAGGTGACAATGAAATGGATGAGCTGCTCTTGGTGCGGAATTTGTATTCCCTTGTTCTCTGTCACTATTTGCATTCTGTAAAAGGTGGCTGGCAACAGATGGAAGAGACAGTCAATTTCCTTCTTATGCACTTCGAGGAAGTACGTTGACAATCTGACTACAGCTTTATGCTATTCATTTAATAATGCGAGAATGTGTTTATGATAGTTACAATATCTTATTTTAATTCAAGTGATGATTTTGTTTCAAAAAAATTCATTGTAGGGTGATCACTTTTATAGATATTTTCTTCGTGATATATATGAGGATTTGATTCAGAATCTAGTAGAGCTGTCAGCTGCTGTGGACAGTATGTTCATTTCACAACCCTGTCGAGACAATACACTATACCTTCTGAGATTGATTGATGAGATGCTGATCTCTGAAATCGATAAAGAACTCCCGGTAATAGGTTTGCCTGCAATTTCTTTTTTGTTTGAATTATTCATTTTGTCTTAATAAAATTTGATTTTACATTACGTGTGGAGGGTGAAATTTCCTTACAAAAGCATTATGAATAAGAAGAAAATCAAATTGGGATGGCATAATTCCAAATTTGGCTTGTTGCTTGAAACTGCTATTAACTTACTACTAGCATATAGATATGCTAACAGAAGAACTGTGGTATGAAAGCTAGGTATTCAACCGCACCCTAGGAGCCACAGGTGCACCATCACAAGATTGAACTCTTCCAGTTTCTTCTTAATCCTTATGCTGCTGCAATAAAAAGATGTTTGACATCGAATAAGGTTTAATGGACAAGTCCTGAAAATAACAATGGGTCCTTTTCCCTATATGTTTGAAGCTAAGAGTAAAATAAAGTTTTCTCCATACTTCATTTTCATATTATATATACATCTGGAGATAATATTCTCTAAAACCTTTCATCCTGCAGAATGAAATTGTTGTGTTTAATAGTATGTAGGTATTATATGATACTTTGATTTCAAAATATGACTGATGTTTTTAGCCCATTTAATGTTTTTGAAGAGCTCTTTTTTTTCTTCTTACAGTGTCTTGGAAGTGAGTTCGATTTTCATGTTGATTTGGAAATGGAACAACACAAGGAGTACAGTAGTGCCTTAAAAGAAGTATTGATAGAAGAAGGTGACGTTCAAACATCTAGGTATGAAAATGCAGATCCTTGTTTCCCCATGGCACTATTTACCCAGCGAAAATGAATATTTAGTTGATGCATGATGTAAACTACTTTTACACTTTGATTCTGTACGCTTTCAGTAAATCACAGAATTCTAAGCAGCCAATGCCAAAAGATGATACAATGGAGGATAAGTGGTGGAATCTTTATGACAAATTGTGGGTTGTTATCAGCAAGATGAATGGTAAAGGATCCAGTAATATGTTACCCAAATCATCAGCATTGGCAGGACCATCTCTTGGTCAAAGGGCACGTGGTTTGGTTGAGTCCTTAAACATTCCTGCTGCTGAAGTGGCTGCTGTTGTTGTAGCAGGGGGGATTGGTACTGCTTTGACTGCAAAGCCTAACAAAAATGTTGATAAAGCTATGGTTTTACGAGGAGAGAGGTGTCCTAGAATTATTTATCGACTTGTTATTCTGTATTTGTGTAAATCTTCTCTGGAAAGGGCATCACGGTGTGTCCACCAGTTTATCTCACTTTTACCTTGCCTTTTAAATGCTGATGACGAGCAAAGCAAAAGCAGGCTGCAACTTATTATCTGGTAACATTTCTACGAATACTTACAACATGATTATACTCTTTGCACCCCCAACACACACAATTAAAGTATGTGCTTTTTTCATGGTGGGAAATTGTTTCCAACTGGGCATTTTGATCTCAGAAAGAAATATTTCCTGCTGACTGAAATGCTGCAGGGTGTGTTTCTGGCCACAAAATTCTATAAAAAGCAGGGTCAAAGTGATTTATCTGGTTTCAAGATTAAAGTATTAGAAATTAACTTCTGGGTTGGGTGTTTGTAGGACACTGCTTTTTGTTAGGTCACAGTATGGAACGTTGGATGACGGTGTTCGTTTCCATCTTTTATCACATTTGATACGGGAGACGGTCAATATTGGAAAATCAATGCTTGCTACTAGCATTGCAAGCCGAGATGATGCCTCAGATCCTAGCTACAATTCAAAAGATGCATCGTCCATTCAAAATTTAATACAAAAGGATCGAGTTCTGGCAGCAGTATGTCTGAAAATATATTTCAAATACTTAAGTCTATTTCTTTGTTACTTTCTTCTCTCCTTTTGAGGTTGGATGGGTGTGTTTGCATTTCCATGATTTGAAAAGTGCGTTAATTTGTAAGGCATTTCTAAGCTATGGATTCAAAATTAACCCATTAATCCATGTGAAATTTTCGTCAATTGTTATGTAAGAAATATATCCTATATTAAATCATCAGCATGTAACTTATTTGATGATTGTCAGTTGTAAACTAATTAAGATCATTCCAGGAACTGAAAAATGCATTCGAAAACCTTTGGTTAAATAATGCATACGATGTGTTTATATTTGTTAATCTGCTGATCAATTTAAATTTTTTATTCATTGTTAGTTTCTTTCCATTATATACCATTCAACAATGGAGGCATCTTAAATATGAGTGAAATAGTATTTAACTTGGCTATGGTTTATGAATGTTTTGTTGCACGAGCCATTCTGTTTTTGTCTGATGCCTTTAATTTTACAGGTCAGTGATGAGGCTAAATATATTAAGACATCTAAAATGGACCGCACCCAACAGATACAGGAACTTCATTCTAGAGTAGATGAAAACTCCTCGGGTGAATCTAGCAGCAAGAAAGCTTTTGAAGATGAGATACAAAGCAGCCTGAACTCTGTTCTTGCTTCAGATGATAGCAGAATAGCTGAATTCCAGCTGACTTCTGAGGAAAAGCAGCAAAATGTCGCTGTAAGCGTTACATTCTTTGTTGTACATTTATGTTTGTTAACCCTGGTTTTTCCTTACAAAAGATGTTAAATTTCATCAGCACGCTTGTTAAAAACTAGGTTTTCTTTTATACAGGAAAAATGGATACACATGTTTCGTTCTTTAATTGATGAGAGGGGTCCATGGTCTGCTAAACCTTTCCCAAATTGTGTTGTGACACGCTGGAAACTTGATAAGATAGAAGATACATGGAGACGCAGGCCAAAACTAAGGCAAAATTACCATTTTGACGAAAATCTATGTAGTCCTCTTTCTGCCACTGGTAGTGGGGTTGCTACTCCTGTTAATGAAAGTAATCATGGTATTGTGGGTAATATACCTGACCAAATGAAGCAGCTCTTACTTAAAGGGATAAGAAAAATAACTGATGAGGGAACTTTGGACATAAATGAAGCCAATACTGATATAAGTGGACAGAAGACACAAACTCCTGGTGATCATTCAGACTGTCAATCCTCAGACTTACCGAAAGATGTCAGTGACAGAAAGGATATTGTGCAAGAACGAAAAGATACTTCCTCTTCTCCTGAAACAGAAACTAGTGAGGTATGTGGTATGAAGGAATATGGTCTCTTGGTATTGAAAGGTAGTCTGAAGCCGTATTGCTGATATAGTGCCTAATTTCAATTTTCAGGTGCTTGTATCAATTCCTTGTGTTCTTGTGACCCCAAAGAGAAAATTAGCTGGCCATTTGGCAGTGATGAAAAATGTTTTACATTTCTTTGCTCAATTTTTGGTAGAGGGTACTGGTGGGTCATCTGTCTTTAGAAACTTTGATGCCTCAATTAATTCTGATCTCACCAAGTCTGATATAAAACAAAGATCAAGTAAGTGGCCTGTTCCTGGTATGGATCCTCAAAAGGGAACAGCAGTCGGTCATGTAGAACTGATAAATGGAAATGGATCTATTAAACTTATGAGATGTGTTAAACGACATCGAAGATGGAGTGTTCCTAAGGTTGGTTTGCTGCTATCATTATCTTAGCATGTTTTTTTGCACTATGCTGATTGAATATTGATTATCCTTTTTTTCTTTTCTTTTGGATGATTCTTTTTCTGATTATCATATTAGATAAAAGCTGTTCATTGGACACGGTATTTGCTCAGATACACTGCAATAGAGATTTTCTTTAGTGATTCGGTTGCCCCAGTGTTTTTAAACTTCGCATCAGTGAAGGATGCAAAAGATATAGGAAACTTGATAGTTACTACAAGAAACGAATATTCATTTCCCAAAGGAAGTGGAAGGGATAAAAGTGGATCTATTAGTTTTGTTGATCGGCGAGTGGCACAGGAAATGGCAGAAACTGCCAGAGAAAACTGGAGGAGAAGGGATATAACAAACTTTGAGTATTTAATGATTCTCAATACACTTGCTGGAAGATCTTACAATGATTTGACCCAATATCCCGTTTTTCCTTGGGTCTTGGCTGACCACTCATCAGAGGTTCTTGATTTTAACAAATCATCTACATTTCGAGATCTCTCAAAGCCTGTTGGAGCGCTTGATAATAAACGATTTGAGGTTAGTGTTTAAATATAAATCAGTTTGATCTATTATTATTATTATCATTCTTATTGTATGTTTCTTATACTTAGGTATTTGAAGATAGATACCGAAATTTCTGTGACCCTGATATACCCAGGTAATTAGTCTGTTTTGGTCTTAAGACTTGTAGTGATCCTTTATTTATCACATATATATAGATAGATAACTTTGTCTCCTGTATTGGTGTTTATCTATTGATGCAGTTTCTACTATGGATCTCATTACTCAAGTATGGGCATTGTGCTTTATTACCTTCTTAGATTAGAGCCATTTACATCTCTTCACCGTAATCTGCAGGTATAACAACTAACGACGTATTTTAAAATTTTTTTGCCTACTACTTTTAGTCTAGCAAGAAATATCCTGCAATCATTGTACTACAGTTTTTGAAAGGGTAATAGAAACTGTTTTCTTTACCCCTTTTTTATAGGAAATAATATTATGAAAGATAATAATTGTTGAAATTATAATGTTTAGGTAAGTAAGGATAAATGAAATACGATACATTATGATGTGATTTAAAAGACAAAGTACTTACTGATTCGTTCTGAGAATTCAGTTTAGTACTGTATTGCTTGTTTTAATCTAATAAGATGACAAAATAAGTTTCTACTACAAAAATTATGTGTTGGAGATCCCAACACATATATGGGTAAGTTCATGACTACTAGCATGTTTCAAATATAGTTTGACCCAAAGGAAAAGTAACTTCTTTCCACTTTTAGTCAAACAAGGGCTTTAGATCCGAATTTATGTTCACACATCATACATATTTTTGCCAGACCTTTTATTCGCTGATCAAATTAGTTTACACATCTCAAACAATGTTTGATGTGCGGTGTGCAAGTGCAAACTATTATCCAACATGCAAGAAATGGACTTGAAAAGAATAATCTAAATGAATGATTTTTTTTTATTCAATTGAATTAATTGAAATAGTACCTCAGCTTCTATCTATACAAAACTCTAACAATAAAGTAATTATTACAAAGAGATCTCTAGAATCTTCTATAGCTCTAACAACTTCTAGTAGTACATTTAATATCCTACTAACATGAAGCTTCTAATTGTAGTATATTTAATATCCTACTAACAACAATTTGTAATGCAATCTTTTCTTTAGGTTAGGAGAAATGAGAAAATTCTTAGTCATTGATTAAAAGAGTTGAGTTACAACGAGGTTTAGAGATTATCTCTAGCCAATATGACTCAGAATTTCAAGGACTAGATCAAATTTTAATCTATTCAACCTTCTAGAAAACTGTTCAAATTTGGAAGGGAAATGTCCAAAATATATGGACACCCGCTCAACCAACTTCAAGTTTTTGCATATATATTTAACATTCCCGACTTGCTAACGACAAACTCAAAGTTGGTTATGAATAAGTCATTTTAAATGGAATTTATTGAAAAGTTATTACATGTTTTGTGCATACCTAGTTTCTAGATATGACTTTTCCTATTCTCTTCTCTTCTATCTCATTCGTTGTATTAAAATCGCCAATGTCATTATAAATATGAGATCATAAGAGAGGGAAATTCGCTCTCTCAAATTCATTCTCCCACTCTCTCAAATTCATTCTCCCACTCTCTCAAATTCATTCTCCACTCTTTTGTATTTTTTCCTGTTAGTATTAGACTCTATCCTCGCAAGTTTTGTTGGATCTAACGTTGTTGGACCACCTATAAATATCTAGTCCTACGTTTGAGATGTGCAATCCTTGGTGTGAGGGGGTATTAGAGATCCCACGTCGACTAGAAATAAAGTCAATTTCCAGTATATAAATGGAGACAAAACTTACCTTATAAGCCAATTTTGTAAGGATGAGTTAAGCTTAAACTTACTTCCTAATATGATATCAAGAGTTTGTCCTAACGAGGTTTGAAAGCTCCGTCTTGGGTTTGGTTTGTAAACTGCGACACTCTCTATGGTCTCAAACAATCTGCACGTGTTTGGTTTTGAATATTTAGTCACATTGTTCAAACCTTTGGGATGAAATGTAATGATGCAAACCATTTTGTTTTCTATTGTCACAACTCTGGAAAATATGTGTACTCAATGGTGCATGTTGAAGATATAGTCATTATTGGGGATGATATTGCTAGAATATCTTAGTTAAAGGAACACCTATGCAATCATTTTCAGACTAAGGATCTTGGAAGTCAAATATTTTATGGACATAGAAGTAGTCCAATCAAAGAAAGGAGTTGTAATTTCTCAAAGGAAATATGCTCTTAACATCCTAAAAGAGACGAGTATGATTGATTCTAAATTAGGGGATTGTCCTATGGATTCAAATCCAAAATTAATGGCAAAATAGGGAAAAACTTTCTCTAATTGAGAAAGATATAGAAGACTAGATGAAAAGCTTATTAATATTACCATTACTAAATCACATTGTCTTTTGCAGCTGTTGTGAGTCAGGTCATACAAAATCCTTGTATTGATCATTGGAATGTTGTCATTTGTATTCTATGGTATCTTAAAGGCTCCAGGGCGAAGTTTACTTTATGAAGATAAAGGGACTACCCAAATCTCTGGATATTATGATGATAATTTGGCAACTTCTCTAATGGACAGACACTATCCTACAGTATATTGTGTTTTCTTTGGAGGAAATATTCTATTGTGATAACCAAGTTGATTAAACACAAAAATTGACTGGCATTTATTTGGGAAAAATTGTTGTCAGAAGAATTTTGCACTGAGTTTGTCGGATCAAATGATTAACTTGATGTATTAATAAAATCTTTGAAAGGACCTTAGATTGAATTTATTTGTTCTAAGCTTGGAACATACAATTTGTGTATTAATAGTTGTTGTGCGCTTTGGGCTATACCTAGTTTCTAGATACAACCTTTCTATTCCCTTCTGTTGTCTCTCATTCATTATATTTGAAATCTCCAATGGCATTCTAAATATAAGATCCTAAGAGAAGAAATTTACGCTCTCAAATTCATTATCTATTCTTTTGTATTTTTTCTCAAGTATCACATCGGACAAGGTTTTGAGCAGACTTATGGTTGGTATAACCTTGTTATAACAATATTGTTTCATGGGGCAAGATCATAGAAGACACAACTGTTCAAGAATCCTTTGTTAAAATGCACTTGCAGTGTCTTAAGACTTCAAGTCTAACTAAACATTACAAGATCTGCTTGCAAGGTGAGGTTTGTACTCACTTTTATAGTATGAGTTGCAGTATTATAGAAAATCTGGTATGACGGCGCCATGGTGCAATGCGGTGGCGGTTTTAGAGCCGACTGCCACCACATGACAGTGGCAAATATGATTTTCCGTGGCGGCTCGTGGTGGCCTCTTTCCACGTAACGTGATGGCAGGACAGATCGGAAGGTGGAAAAGCGCAGCAGTGTGCGCTCGAGCGTGGAGGCGTTACATGCGCGGCGGCTGCGGTCGCAGAGACGTGTCGGTTGCAGAGGATCGACGGACGCGTTAGATGGGGGGGCGGCGGACAGAGTGCGGCAGAAGGAGGTGCGGTGGACGGAGATGCGGTGCAGGAGAAGGTGGCTGACTACCCTAACCCTAATTTAAAGTTAATTGGGCCTTACCTGACCCAATTAATTCCTGGCCCAATTAATTTAACCTACACTTAATTAACCTATCAATTAATTCCCAATTTTTTTATTCCTTTTATTATTCACTACCATCACTGCTTACTGTCTATCGCCTGTCGTTGGCAACCGCCACCGTCTGCCCCCGACGACCGTTGTTGACCGCCGTCACTAACCTTTATTCTTATTTTTACAATACAATTATATTTTTGTATTTTTAATATAGTTAAAAAATTTAAGATATTTATATTGTGTTTTGTTCTTATTTTATGTTTTAGACTATCAGTTATGTATTTTTTAAATATTTATATGTATATATTGTATATTTTTTTTACTGTAATGTTTCTGCCATAACCCGTTATGATTTCCGTCATAAAGTTATAAAGGATTTTAGGGTTCTTCAATATTATCCATTATCCAATATCGATAGCACTGATGAGTTGATTTGTCTCTGGTCGATGTGGGATCTCCAACACAAACCCCTCATGTCGAGGTTACCCAATTTGTGCGCGGGAGTAGATATTTAAGAGTGGTCCGACATCGGGTGACACAATAGGCAATCAAATCTTGCTAGGATAGGCTCTGATACTATCTTTATCACTGGAGAAAACGTATCATCGTAGTCCAAGACCAAAAATTTGTGTATAACCTTTAGCCACAAGACGAGCTTTGAGACAATCAATAATGCTATCAAGACCAACTTTGATGACAAAAACCCACCTGCAACCAACAATAGATTTACCAAAAAGTAAAGGAACGTGTTCCCAAGTTCCATTATTCTGAAAAGTAATTATTTCATCAAGATTGCCTTACGGCAAACAGAATGTGATAGGGCATCACCTACTTTAAATGTCATAACAAACAATAAAATCCCTTTTCAAAGAAAAGGTATTATTTAAATCATCCCAAACTTCTTTAGTAAAGCAATAAATTATATAATTTTGACTTATATCTGAACCATGGAATGTGACATCCAAGTCATGATAAATGAATCTTAATTATCCCAAATCTCAAAATGTTTGACTCTGACCCGCCACTATTGATGTGGTCTGATCTTGACTGTCCTTTTAGAATCCTCCAAATGTATTAGCTCCACTTGAAATAAATTTGCCCATCAAAACGTTTGGAAAAAAATGTAAACTTGGGATGGACTAGAAAGGTCTCTATGACCCAGTTTGTGACGGTGGTGGGTGGTAGCCATTGGAGCATGATTCGTGACCTGCACATGCTGACGCTGGCGGTGTCACGTCGCATTTCTAATTGGTGACGTGATTGTTGTTGTTGTGATTGTCACACTCTTCTGTCCCTCCACCATCTTCGAGGATGGTGGTAGCTGAAACAAAGCCTCCCATATCAAGAGCTTTGATATCAACTTAAATAATGAGACGGAATAAAAAAATATATTAGTAATAACAATCATGCTAATTACTTTATCAATTCCTATGTAAGAATTACATTCTCTAAAAGGTATAATGGAATGAATGTCAAGATTCTAGGGATATCTTTTCCTAATTACTATGGAGACATTAGGATACTTTTATCCTAATAATCCCTATTTACGATGACTAGTGTATGCCCTTTTAGTATGATTCTTCTGTTTTCATGGTACTTAAGTATCGCAGCCAAGAGCTATATTCTTTGCCTTCTGTGTATATTGTCAATTGCTTTCTATTGTCTTTCTGTTTTTTCATTTTTGCTATATTTACTGCACATCATCATTAATTTTTCTTATGCTTTTTCATTGTTGTTGTCAGGGTGGTAAATTTGATCATGCTGACCGTCTTTTTCAAAGCATTGAGAGCACCTACAGAAATTGCCTTACAAATACTAGTGATGTGAAGGAGTTAATACCTGAGTTCTTTTACATGCCCGAGTTTCTTGTCAATTCAAACTCTTATCATCTAGGAGTTAAACAGGATGGTGAACCTATTGCGGATGTTGGCCTGCCTCCCTGGGCTAAGGTACATAAATTTCGTAAAACCAACTAAATGGCTAAACAATAGATCTGTTTGTCTAAACCTTTTTAAAGAAAAAGTATTTTAATAAAATAATCACTTATTAGCAATTTTACATGTTCGGGTAAATTTATTTAAAAAAGCAGAAGCACAAAAAATGCAAAAAAAACTGCGTTTTTTGAAGCAACTCCAAGCAGTTTCATGCTTTTTTTTTCTACTTCAGCTTTTTTACAATTACATTTCTTTGAAGCGCAAATAAATGGACCCAATGTAGCCTATAGCAATTTTTAATATATGATCTTTTATTTCACCATCTTACCTGGATTTCAACATGTTTATTCTATATAGTATGATAAGAATTGTACAATGTCTATTTGTGATGATTTCCCTCTCCCATCTATGTCCATCGTGTTTCCTCGGCAAGGATTATAGTGTTTTATATTTTGAATTCGAAAGCCTGAATGGTGATCTGTATTATTTCTTTTGGTTTACATTAATTCCAGTTATTTAAACCTTAAATCCTAACCCTACAAACGCAATTTTAAACCGCTTCAACATGTACTATGAGCTCGCGCCAAAAAGATTTGAGATGGATAATCCTGTTCTGGTTTGTGATCAAAATTATGTAGAAGTGATAGAAGACATATTTGGAATTCATACTTTTAAAGCATGTTTTGAAAAAATGTGCCTTGCCAGATTGAGTTGTGCTTTTCAATTTAAAATCATCGTTAGATAAAGGTCAACTTAAAATCTTTAAAATGAAATTAGGATGATAATGATGACAACAACAATAACTATAATATACAGTTTGGTCATGTAAACATGTTACTCCTGTTGTCTTTCATTTCTGAAAGTTCTGTCTTTACAAAGTAGTTCCCATATCATCGAACTTGCTAACAGGTTCGCCTTACTGGAGTTGTCCAGTTGCTAACTAATCATTCCTTGGGGACAGATTTGGATATATGGTATTTAGTTAAGTGCTAAGTAACACATGTCACAACTTTTTGAGATAATATTGTATATCTACTCACTAAGATGTTTGATGTTTTAATCTTTTTTTTCTTTTGTTCTCTTCTCACATTGCAAGATGAAGCTATTATTAACCCTGTTTAATGCATTTTTTGTTACAATTATATCTTTTTAATTTTTAAATATTTACAACAAATAGAACAATACTAGCCAATATTCTTTCAGTAACTAATTCTAATTTACTGAATGGAATGGACTTAGTTATAATTTTATAAATTATTTGCACAGGGTTCACCTGAAGAATTCATTAGGAGAAATCGGGAGGCCCTTGAAAGTGAATATGTTAGCTCAAATCTTCATCACTGGATAGATTTGGTATTTGGTTACAAACAACGTGGAAAACCTGCTGTAGAGGTATGTCAAGATCAAAAGTTTTGGTGGCAATCATGTAAATTAGAAATAGAAAAACTAAAAAATTCTGTTTAGTTAAGTTGTTAAAATTTTAACATTGGATTATAGGCAGCGAACATCTTCTACTATTTGACTTATGAAGGTGCTGTTGATCTGGAAACAATGGAAGATGATTTGCAAAGAGCAGCTATTGAAGACCAGATAGCCAACTTTGGTCAGACTCCAATCCAGATATTTCGTAAGAAACACCCAAGAAGAGGGCCACCTATTCCAATTGCGCATCCTCTGTACTTTGCTCCTGATTCTATCAGTTTGACTTCCATTGTTTGTAATGCAAGTCAATATTCATCTGCTTTACTGTATATCAGTCTGATGGACTCAAATATTGTCATTGTAAACGAGGATCTCAACTTGTCTGTTAAAATGTGGTTGACAACTCAACTGCAGTCTGGTGGAAATTTTACATTTTCTGGTTCCCAGGTTAGGCTTGGTGTCATCAGATACTGAAAAAACTAGGATTGTTTTTTATTAGAATTATGTTTGGTTTCAAGAGTAATGAAACAATCTGTAATTTTCAGCAGGATCCATTCTTTGGAGTTGGATCTGACATTCTTTCTCCACGCAAAATTGGGATTCCTGTGCCTGAAAATGTTGAACTTGGAGCTCAATGTTTTGCAACAATGCAGACACCCACTGAGAATTTCTTAATATCATGTGGCAATTGGGAAAACAGTTTTCAGGTCATATCATTAAGCGATGGCAGATTGGTACAGAGTATCCGGCAGCACAAGGATGTGGTGAGCTGTGTTGCAGGTACGTATAATGGTTCAGATAGGATTCCTAATATACATAATTAGCATTGATGTCCTGCAGTATACTGTCTTGTTTGTTGAAGAGTGACATGCATTCCTTAAACTGGTTACTTTTTCTGCTATCTTTAGTACTCAATGAAGTGATATATAGATTTTTTTTTGCCTAGAGCCAGACACGCATAGTCATTATGATCATTGTTATACTATATGAAAAAAATCTATAGCACATTGATTACATGTGAACTACGGAAACCGATGTCGCTAGAAATCAGGGATGAGTCTCTACAATTCAGGGATTTGATGTGTATTTTTGACTGATTTTTATTGTACTCTAATATGTAATTATAAATAAGAAGGAATTTTGACAGATTTTATTGTGCTCTAATATGTCATTATAAATAAGATGCATGTGTGGACATGCAACGCACAACTTTAAGATAAATTCTTTCAATATGGTATCACTAATTTAGGATTTTTTTTATCCTTTCTGTCAAGGAGTTCTCAGATGAACAGTACAACTCACAACTACCATCTGTCCCATTTCCCTATCACAATGACCTCTTTTCAACACTATGCCTCCACAACCTGAGTTAGCATCCTCTGGAAACCACTGTATTTTTAATTTTCAAAGCTTTTAATCCCACTTTATCATCTCCACGAGCATTCTCGTGCGCTGTCTATCATTGACAAGTGTTTCTCACGCTCACACTAGATTAACATGTGTGCCCTTTTCTGGTGAGACCCATCGTCTGGGGTTGATAAGTTGCCAACCCTTTTTGATATCCCTCTCTGGACCCTTTGGCTTGATTCTTCGAGCCTTTGAAGGTTACTCTTTTGATTATGACGTTGTGGTGATTTTTATCAATGTTCTCCTTGTGAAATTTTGATCAAAACAACCGACTATAAGTTTTTGGGCTGCAATAACAGTATGTTGCTACCTGTGATCAGACTTTGCGATCACTCGTAAACCCTTCTACAACTTCCATATCATCCGCACTCCTCCATACTCTCAAGAAATAAACACAGGGACACATACTTCACTTGGAGAGGAAAATACTGCCTTTGCATCATAGAGTAATAATTTGGGACACTTTCGCACGGGTAATTCTATAAGTACTACAAAAAACATTGCCCACCACATTGGACAGACCAATGAGAAGTGTTGGAAGTTGCAGGGGTAATTCCCTTGTTCACCTAATATTACTCAAACATCTATTAAGTCACTTGTTGCTCCTACACTACTAGTTGATCTACTCTCGGAACACGTGAAGATTTTACTAAATGGTTGAGACTCGCCAATCCACTCGCAACACTGCTTACACTAGTAATTCTTTTAGTACCTAATAAGTTCTTTTCTTACCTTGTGGTCCTTGAAAATTTTTATTTTGTATTTTGTTACCTAAATATTTTGGCAATAAAAATATAAACAAATGGTTCACCTCTTGTATATCTTAGTCAAGGATTGAGATTTTATCTTCAACTTGGACATAATGATGAGTGAAGTATCTCTTTATGCTAAAATAAAATGGATTTAAATCCAATAGCAAATATACTCATATAGATATATAAGGTAAATAGTCAATTTAGTACAATAAGTATTGACATAATTTATTTTCAGTACAAGAATAGTCTTAGTACAAAAACTTTAAGTTTGTTAGTTTTGTTTGAACTACATTAATGATGGAGATAATGAAGCACATGTTTGGTCTTTAGTAATTGTCACGTGTTTATTAAGGAAAAATTAACGTTAATATGCAAATAATCTTGCAATTATCCCAATTCAACTCACATGTATTCTAAATCCCCAGTCTTCATTGCATATTACCGTAAGGTTAATTGCATGTTAACATTAATTTTTCCTTTAATAAATACATGTGACAATTACTAAAGATCAGACATATGCGTAATTACCTCAACCATTAATGGCGTTTAAACAAAAAAAAAAAAAACGAAATTAAAGTTTTTATGCTGTTATTTGTTTTCTCATTGTACTACAAACAAAATATCTCAATGCTTATTATATTGAACTGACTATTTAACCCTCAATCCCCGTGCCCCCCCTCCTCCCCTATATATATACATATATATATATATATATATATGCATATATGCATACACATGTAATTCCTTTTTTATTTGATCTCTTGACTCCGTCATAACTTTCTCCATTTTTTTCTCCTTTCATCAAGTGCACTCTCAAATAGCTATACAAATAAGCATCATATATTTGGTTTATCATGAGCTTTGATATGAGTATCACATATTTGGTTTATCATGAGCTTTGATATGAGTATCATATATTTGGTTTATCATAAGCTTTGATATACCTTTTAATCAATGCTTCAGAAAGAAAACAAATAAGCATCTTACCTCTCTCACATTATCCTCTACTCTTTTCTTTTTAATTGTGCTATTGCAATAGGTATTACCTCACTTTTGAAAAAAATAATTTTTCTACTTCTTACAGTAATAGTGTTTGTGGTCCTTGAAGTATTTTCAGAATTTTGTTTTGATCCTCGAAAAAAATTATCAAATATAAGTGGCATGAGAAGTTAACATAGCCCATGTAACAACAAAGACGTAGATAAAAGTTGAGAAAAAATTATTTTGGATCTAAAGAAAAATTCAAAATTGTCAAGATCAAAACATATTTAAGGGTATCTAGAATTAAGTTTCTAGTACAAATATACAAAAAAGGGATTATTGGTCTGTCTTTTTTAATCACATCATAACATGTCTAAAATTATATATTTTAGTCATATCAATTTTAGAATAGTCCATGTCTTCATTTTATTCTAATATATTTACTTTGCCGTTGGTTGACCGATTGATTTACAAGTTATGTGTATCTGAAGTCGGTACTGGTACTTATTATTTGTTTCGTGTATATAATTGTTTGATTTAACAACTTTCAGTGAGCTATTCGTTAACACGTAGTATTTCACTATGATGTTCAACCTTCTATTTTCTGCTTCTGTCTGACAAGAGAATGGTATTTGTGCTGCAGTTACGTCAGATGGAAATATCCTTGCGACTGGAAGTTACGATACAACAGTAATGGTCTGGGAAGTTTTTCGTGGTAAAACCACAGAGAAGAGAATTCGAAACAGTCAATCTGAGCTACCCCGGAAAAATTATGTCATAATTGAAACTCCATGTCACATCCTTTGTGGGCATGATGATATAATAACTTGCTTATATGTTAGTCATGAACTTGATATTATAATTAGTGGATCAAAAGATGGAACTTGTGTATTCCACACCCTGCGAGAAGGTCGATATGTTAGATCCTTACGTCATCCATCAGGCAGTCCAATAACAAAGCTTGTCGTCTCTCAGCGGGGCCAGATTGTAATTTATGCTGACGATGATCTTAGTTTGCACCTGTATTCGATCAATGGAAAATATCTTGCTGCCTCTGAATCCAATGGACGCCTTAATGCAGTTCAATTGAGCAGATGTGGTGAGTTTTTGGTAGGTGCAGGTGACCAGGGGCAAATTGTTGTTCGCTCTATGGACACCCTTGAAGTTGTTAAGAAATATCAAGGAGTCGGAAAGGTTATGACATCTCTGGCAGTAACCCCAGAAGAATGCTTCTTAGCTGGCACAAAAGATGGAAGCCTCCTAGTGTACTCGATTGAAAATCCTCAGATTCGTAAAACTAGTCACAACAAGAATACAAAATCAAAACTGACTTAACAGAAAATATAACAATAGCATGTAGAAAGTGCATGTGGAATTTTGACAGTTAGAGCTGCCCCCATGATGACTGTTTCAGGTACAGCACAACCAATATGACTATTTGTTTTTTTTTTTTACTTTCTCCAATACTTAGGATTTGTTCTTGATTGCAGATTGCTTGATTATATCTATCAATCAAATAAGAATTCTGATAGACTACTTCCCAATCACTTCAGTTATCCATGATTGACGATATGTCTAGTTCCAGTTGTTCCTTACGGCAATTACTGTCATGTCATTTATTATCAGTCATTTCATCCGTGATGTGGCTAATGTTCTATAAATTTACATTTCTGCTGCTTCTAATCACAGCAGTATTGTTAATCACATGTGACTTTTAAATAATCATCTCAATTTCACATTAACCATGTAAGAAAACTGTTTATCAATTGAATTATTGTAATTAATTGCTTATTGATTATTAGTTGTAATTAGTTAATGCAGGTTTTGTCTCAACTTGTAATAAAACTGGAAAGATCAGAAGTAACACCCGTACTACTTGTAATGCACTTTTTGTATAGGGTAACTGTTTGTTCTTGAATGTATATCTTTTCTGAACTGTACTCTAGAGTCTTGATAATTTAAACGTATCTGTTGAAATCAGCTTGCTGTTCAAAACATGAGCCATTCTTTCGTTTGTTCATATACTTATGTCTTTCTCTGTACGTGTGAACCTATATATATATATATGAATAATCCAAAGTATTTGATGATTGTTTCTAGCAAGTAACATCCAAAATGTACTAATTTCCCTTATGAATCCCACCCTATATTTTACAGGTCTTACAGGTGCACCCACTGACCAGTGACAACATATTTGGATTATGCTAAATTGCTAATATCCCACTTAGATGGTGATCTTGTCACTTTCTTCTTTTTGATGTTTTGAGTATCATTCCCATGAGGTGCTTGTGAATTCTATAAGATGAGTACCAGCTTTAGCTGAAAATAGAAAGCATATCGACTTCTTCACACTGGAATAGAAGAACTGAGTCAAATATCTCTACTTTCTAAACCCCGTGAGCTCATTAGATTCCTGAAACCTGTTTTTCATGATTTAGATTATATATAGAGGGAAACTTGGGGTTTGTCCATAGGTGTACATTATATTCATTATTTCTTCAATAGGATTACTAGGTTTCTGTGCACTAAAACTGTAGCTGTACTATATTTTTTGGTTTCTCTGTTGACACTCGGAATGTACAGACGGGCCTAAATGCCTTATTATACAGGCGAAAGATAACCCTCTGCCGATGTCTTGTATCTGCTGTTATTGCTCATTTAAGGACTATGAAATGAAATTCAAGGATACCATACCGAGAACAAATGGCTAAAAATATCGGCAAACGAAATTTATATCTCGTAAAACAGAATTTCTTGTTTCTTTGGTTAAAATTTTCTTACCTCTTAATTCTGCTTTGCTCTTTCTGCTTCTTTCTTACCCATATCACCTACATGAGTTTTTTTTACTCCTTTTTTTGTCTATATATTCATGTTGATGCAATAACAGCTTTGTTAAATAAATAAAGTGATTCCTTAGATACAAGTGCTCACTTATTGTCCAGGGTAATTTACTAAGGGCATCTCTGTTAAAGGAATTATTCTACAATATCTTAATTTAATTTTTTGTGGGTTTTCTTATCATTTTTAATTTTTTTTTATAATTTTTATTGTAATGCAAGAGTATTATAAAATTTATACTCATTAATGTTTTATTTGGTTGGTGGTAGAAATATATATTTCCGAAAGACAAAAATAATCTTTTATTCTTATGATCGAGAGTATTTTAAGATTCTTAAATTTTTATTATGTCAATATACTTCTATGGAAATCTCTTGTATGACTCAAGTCTTAATCTTATGATTAAGTGTATGATCTTGGGTAAATAAAAATTATTAGATATAGATATTTCAATAGATGCATTATTTTTATAAATAATTTAATAGCTGAAAGTGGTTATATGTATTTGAGAATTAATAATAAGGATTCAAGGCGTATGATTTAAATTGATCAATTTTTTAATCTGGCTTAGGTTGTATTGGTGGACAGAAGTTGGGTGTGTTAAATCAAGTGGTTCATAATTTAACTTGATAATGTCAGTCAATAAATTATGTTGAAGGTTTTTGACGATATTAGTTATTATTTTCAAAAATAAATAATTTTTATCAATATCACGATAAAACTGAATAGTGGAAAAGGATTAAATGGTTATTCAAGTCATTAACTTGTGATGAGGAATTTTAAGAGTATGTTATTTGTATAAAAAATTTAGATATTTAAATATATGAAATACTTTAATGAAGTTCATTACTAAAAGTTCAATTTTTTTTCTTTTGCAAAATAGAGAAAATTAATTACTTAGCCAACTTGATAATTTAAAATTTGAATTAATTTATCAAAACAAATTATTTTAAAAAATGAGTCAAAAATTTAATAAGCTTTCTTCATTATATTAATTGAATTAGAGTAATGGTGGGATTTATGTTAGGATCCGTTAACTTGAGAATCAAGTTTGTTGTCCGAAACTGAATATGTAAAGCCAATCATCGTCTGAATGTTTTCCATTTGGTAGTCGTATATAATCATCCTCTTTGCAAAATACATTTGGACATCTAAGTCACATCCCTTTCCTCATTGAACTTTTTAATGATAAAGGTCTATAAATTAAATGAGCTATTTGTTTTGCATTGTTTTCTTATATCCTCTTTTAAGAAAGCACAACGTAGAATTTGAATTTGAGTGACTTCAAAATTCGAAATCATTCAAACATATCCGTTTTGAAATTATTAGAGGTAAGTTACTATCTGTTATGTTTGTCTCTTTTGTCTATTTGACTGTGTTGTTAGGATTAATTGCATGGTTAGATAGATAAGTTTTTAGTTTTAAATTCCGCATTAGTGAGGTGTTTTACCTTTGCGTTACTAACCAAAGAAAGATTTGGACATATTTATATTTTTATTTTATGAGTATTGTATTTTAGCCTTCTAATCCAAACTAAAATTGAAAATCAAATACTTTTTTTTTTTTAGTTTTGCATTTTAGTTCGAGTTAGATGTAAGAAATAACTATAAATTATTATACTTTTATAAATTTGAGATTGAAAATATTTCAATGGGGAGATTAAGAAGTAGGGAATTATGAGATACTTCCTCAAGAAACAAAGGCTGCATGATGCTTTTTGAAGATAAACCATACATAAAGAGACATCCTCTAGAGGATACCGAGAAAATGATTTATAAAATAATTTTGTTATCTATTGTCAAAATGAAATGCTTTTTTTTTTAAAGATAAATCATATATAGAGAGTCATGCTCTAGCGGAGATGGAAACAACTTGTATGATAATTTTGTTGTTGTTGTCAAATGAGATCTTCTGTGGATTTGTAGAGAAAAAGACTCTGTGGCTGAAGTTAGAGAACTTTCTTTTATGGTAAAGTTAATTTGTAATAACTTTTAATGAAAAAAGTTGTTAATTGGGTTTATGAAGGAGGGTATGTTACTCGAGACATGTTTAGATAAACTTAACTCAATCTTGATATTACGTCACAATACAAGATGAAGATACAATGATGATTTTGTTGGCTTCTTTCCTATTGTTTTATAAGAATGTGGTAAGTTGTTTTAGTATATAGAAGGATTGCATTATGCTTAAAGATGTTAAGTCTAGTCTTTATACAGGTAGCATGCCTCAAAATATCTAAGGGTATGAACGATGTATCATCTTTTAGGATGATGATTTTGAAGAAAGATAAAAAAGTTGAGGAAGACACATGTTGATCTTAAAGACATTTGTAGATATTGTAAACAATTAGGGCATTAGAAGAGTGATTTTGTAAATGAAAACCGAATCACAACTACCATTCAAAAGGTAAAGTTATCTAATGATGATCATATATTTTTATATTCATCTTAAGGCAACAATGTCCAATAAATGGTTATTAGATCATGGCTGTTATTTTTAAGGTAAGTCCTTGAACAGATTTATTTACCAGCCTTTATGAACTTAAAGTGGTAACTTTTGACTTTTTTTGCAAAGCAGATGTTGTAAGTTTTATACATAAAATCATAAAGATGTATGATAACATTATTCGTACATTAACCATCGTTTGTTATGTCTCGAAGTTGAAGAACCTCATATTCGTTGGAGTCATAAAATATGAAGTTATAGGTATTGTAGCTATGTTTCAGAGTTGAAGAAAAACTTATGTCCACTGGATTCTTGGATTGAAGAGTTATGGGTGTTGTGTAAGGGGTGGAGTGATGCAAAACAAAGGGGAGGAGTAATGTTGTCGTGATGCAATGATCCAGGGAAGAGAGTCTTTATTTCCTTCAGGGATTGTGTTTTGTTACATTTAAGGTTGCGACTATGTTGTCACACCTCGTATGGTAGCATAATTTGATAAATGGGTCTAGGATACATGAGTTTTAAAAGGTTTCATATCTCGTCCAAATGGAGACTTTGGGGGACTAGAAGGTGAAAACTTTCATATTTTCTAAACACTTTGTTAGAAGCAATACAAGGAGAGCTTCCCTACAAGGTTATATAAGACGAATTTCATGTAAGACTACATTCATCCATATTGATAGGAATTGTCAAAAGTTTCATTCTTAGAATGTGTTGAGTATTGTCTCTTAGTCATTGATGATTACTCAATGTTTACATGTGAATATTCATGATAAAGTATAAAAAAAATAAAAAAAAATAGGCCTTTAAGAAGTTTGAGCAGTGGATATTCATAATACTTAACCAAAAGTGAAAAAATGGTAGAGTGTTTAGAGACTAATATTGATTTCAACTCTAAAACATCTAATTACTTTTACAAAGATGAAGGTATAATGATACATTTGATTGTTTGTCATACTACACAATATAATGGAATCGCCAAGATGATGAACAACACCGTATTGGTGAGAATAGAAAGCATGGTGTCACACTTTTGTTTAAGAGACCTTATTAGGGTGAAATTCTGAGCACACTGAGTTTAATTATGTAGAGTTCAAAAACTTAGTGTGGTTGGACAAACCAATGAACTATTAAGCATTAATGGTATTTGAATATCCAATTTACTACTATTAAATGACAAACCTAGATCTAAAAAGATGGTGTTTATAAGCCTAAGGATAGAATGAAAGGTTTTAAAGTCTACACCACACCTGATTGTCAATAGAAATATTTTTTTATGAAGTCTCTATGATGTAGTAAAGAAAACCAATAAGACATTGAGGCATTGAGATACAGAGTTTGATAGTCAAACCAAATTTAGAACTAGGTGAATTTCTTTGAAAGAATATTTTTGGTAGCAGTACAACAATTGATTGATCATCAAATCCATATCACAAGAACAAATAGATTACTTATATAAGTTTAATAATATCCTTAATTATGTGCTAAGTACTAATTCCATTTTGTAATAGAATATTAATATGCAAATTTATCATTTAACAAACTTACAAAATCTAACACTTTATTTTTGTTCTTTTAGTTACGTTTATTAATTTAGATTAGTTTTATCAAAATAAATTTATTTATTAAAAATTCTCTTATTTTGGTCTGACCATAATTTTTAGTTCGTCATTAGTTGTTTAGCATGTTTGTTTAAGTCTTTCTTTTCATAGAGGTAAAATTGAATTCAACTTACAAGTTTTGTTAAGTCCAAACTAGATTTACCTTTTAGTATTTTTTTTATTCCTATAAATTTCTTATGTCATCAATCGTTTATTTCCTAATAATTGTTTTGGGAATATATCTTTCACATCCGAGAATGAATGAAGTGTTATGAAAGATTTTCCCGGGCTCGAAAAGAAGTTCATCTTTAATCGAAGAGTAAATTATAATCTCAAAACTTAAGAAATTACACAAACTTTCTTTGTTTTTTTTTTTATATTTTTATAACAATTCAATAATTTGAAAAGTATACACTGATACTACCTCGACATATCATGTATAAACATCTTTAACTGTTTTGAAAAAATATTCCACTATTTCTTAAAAAAAGATATTGTTGGTAATTAGAAAAAAACAATTCTACAAAATTTATGGAGGTGATTGATGTAACTTAAATCAAAAGATGGGTTTTCACGGCCAAAATTTTCAGTATTTTTTTTCTCTGTCTCTTTTCTCTTCATCTTGTCGTTGCTTCACAATCCAACAACAACAACAAAATATTCTCAGACGTATTTATAGTTATCCCCATTGTCGTCGCTTTCTTTCCTACAACACCCTCTCTCTCTCTTCGCACTGGGTTAGGGTTAGTTTTTAGAATTAGAATTAGGGTTAGGGTTAGGGTTAGGTTTCCTCTTACTTCATTCGAGCGTAATGTAACACTTCCAAAACCCCAAATTCTATCCTTCCACCAACAACAATGTACGACCCCATGAACCAGATCGTCCCCGCCGAAGACCACGACGCCGACGCCTCCGACCAACATATCCATTACAGATCCCACACTATAGAAGACGTCGGCGCCACCGTCGAAGACGTTTCCGCCGACTCCCTCTACGTTCCGCCCCCTGAAATCTCTATCCAGGATTCTAGCCAGCTTACGCTCTCGTTTCGAGGCCAAGTCTATGTCTTCGATGCCGTTACACCTGATAAGGCAGTTCCTTTGTTTTCTTCTGTTTTCACTGTTTTTTTTTTTTGTTTGAATCACTGTGTCTTCTGAGAATGAACTGAATTGTGTTTCTTTTCACTGTTACGACGCCGTTTCAGGTCCAAGCAGTATTGTTGCTGTTGGGAGGAAGTGAACTAACTTCGGGCTCGCAATGTGCGGAGGAACTATCCCCTCAAAATCACACGGTACGTTTCGACGGTAGAGCTTGAAGCTCAAAGAATTTTAAGTCTTTCTGGTTCAAAACCACTTTTATGAGGAGAATTGAACCTCTCATATAAGATGAAATCAACTTATCACCTGAATTTTTCCAAGAATTTAGACGGGAAAGCTTCTTTTGAAGTTAAAGGGTATAAGTTGATTTTTAACTTATGGAGAAATTTATCCAATCAAAGCCTTTGTGATGGTATTTTCTAATTATGCGTTTGTTGATGATGGGTTTAGGGTGCAGCAGAATTTCCTGGAAGATGCAGTCTGCCGCAGCGAGCGGCATCGTTGAATAGGTTCCGTCAGAAGAGGAAAGAGCGGTGCTTTGATAAGAAAGTTAGATACAGTGTACGTCAAGAAGTTGCACTAAGGTCTGAATCTGATAGTAAGCTTTCTACTTGCAGTTAGAATCTTGAGCTTGAGAACCAAACTATTTGCCTTTCTTTTCTTAAACCATTTTGGTTGTAAGTGTATTATTGGGTATATTAAATTAGTGATTTGTATCGTAAATAGTCAATAATGCTTTGAAAAAAGTATCATCTCAACATGAATGTATGGGTTTTGTAGTTTTAGTTAGCGACGATGACATATTCTGAGGGATAGTTATTGATTAGATCGATGTGGACTAATGTCAAAAATGCACTATAAAATAGCCATGTATAGTTATTGATTATATTGTTATGCTATGGTGCAACAATAAAAATTGATTCCTGGTGAAATTTTAATTGACAAATAAATTGTTGAAGATTTGACGGGTTTTATGTAAAGCATTGTTTTTCGCTCTCATTTAGCTTCTTTTATAAATATATGTCAGGAACCTGAATTTTCTTAATAGGGCCTATGTTTTATGTTTTCTTTTCAAGAAAAAAACGTTTAATTGATAAAAGGAATTTTAAAAGTTATATTAATTAGATAAGTTTTTCCTAAAAAAAGGTGTCTCAGTGCTTTTCTCATAAGTTAAAAGTAGCAGCTTTTCAAAAAAAATTTAGTTATGTCATCATAAATCTGTTCCTCAAAGTTGAAACTGGTGTCCCGGTGTTAAGATGTATGCCTAATCAATTCTATTATTTCTCTTGAAATGTGTAGTTTACAAGAAGGTATTCCAAAATCTGAGGATTGAAAGGATTTTTTTCCCAGTTATCATACATGTGTATCGGTAGAAGTATCCAATATGATATGCAACTACAATAGATTTTCAATAATTATGTACGGGGCATGATATATCATGAAATATAACTTTTTAGTGAGAATATTAGATTTTTTTTATAAAATCATTCGTGCAAAATATGATATATCATGAAGGTATTCCAAAATATGAGGATTGAAAGGAATTTTTTTCCAGTTATCATACATGTGTATCGGTAGAAGTATCCCATATGATATGCAACTACAATAGATTTTCAATAATTATGTACGGGGCATGATATATCATGAAATATAACTTTTTAGTGAGAATATTAGATTTTTTTTATAAAATCATTCGTGCAAAACATTGGGGATATGTCATACTGAGGTATATGAATGCTGCTATATCGTGTAAGTATTGGTATTGGACAGTTAAACTGTAGAGAGACATCACTAATTTTGGAGTATATGTCCAAAATAGATTTCTAAAGTAGTTAATAGTAGCTAGGTTACTGCAATTTCCCTACCACAGAGTGGAGCTTATTTGCTCCCAAATGCTGGTATTGGAGTGTTTTGCTGTTATGGTGCAGAGTGCCACAAAATAGCTCTTGGTAACTGAAACACATGGCACTCCTTCTTCTGATTTGCAATTATTTTTGTCTATTTGCAACACAAATCCTTCTCAACCTTTTCTTTCCATTTTTCTACCCTCCAAGTTGATAGCAGCCTCAAAGCAAAAGATGTGTTATTGACATTACTGTCAATTTTCATGATTTTAATTGACAACTCTGCCCCTTTCTTGGGAATGATAATTGTATTTATCTATGTTTGATTATGCTTGTTAGACTCTCAGTATTGTATTTTAAGTTTTTTATAACTTATTCACTAGGATAATGGATAAATTAATCTTAAAATTTACTATTTCAAAATTTGTTTACTGTTTATTTGTTTTAGGTATAAATGTTTAAAATTAATGGTTTTAGTTATGTTTTAGAAGCTGTTGAAGTTTTCCATTGCAGCTGCCATGTTTTCTGTCTGGTAGCCATTCTAATCAATAATGATGCCATGGAATTTTCCGTGGTAGTCATTCCGAACGATGTTCTACCATTAACTATATTTGTTGTTGTGTTGGGACAAAATTTGACCGTAATAGGCTTAAGATAAAATTGACAATAGTGCTTACCCTTCCCATATGAAAAATTTAGTACAAAAGGATTTCAAGTATAATTTATGCCTCCACAGCATCCTTTCGGTAAGTTGGATACTTATTACATCCAACATTTTGTATGTGCTCAAGTGAATAGCTAAATGTTGATTCGAATTTTTGTTGCTATAGCCATGTGTGTGTATTGGTATGTATGTATATAGTTGTTTGCATTATTTTAACAAATGGCTTGACGTCTCTTGATATTAAGTTGTTTTAGCAAGGAACATTGGGCACTTTATATTTCATATTTAATTAGTGCTATCAAATGTGGAAGCTCTCATCTTTTGAGGACTATTACACATCATCCATGTTCCACATTTTATTCTTATTGCTCACCATTTTAGTTGTTTGACTTTATTTGCTTCGGTGCCTATTTCTTACCTTATTTTTTAATGTGTAGGATGCAACGTAATAAGGGTCAATTTACTTCATCTAAGAAACAAGATGGAGCTAATAGTTGGGGTTCAGATCAAGATTCAGGACAGGAGGCTGTTCAATCTGAAACCTCGTAAGTTTCTCAATGTTACTTATGCAATGTTTAGACATCTATTTTTTTTCATCTCGATGTAATTATGTGAATGACTGGTTTTCTGTTGATTAAATTTGAGTTTTGGGGCATGCCTTTAGATGTTTTACTATCTCTTGTTTTCGTGATTATGAATGTATAGTTGTACACATTGTGGAACAAGTTCAAAATCCACTCCAATGATGCGAAGGGGGCCATCTGGTCCAAGGTCACTTTGCAATGCTTGTGGGCTTTTTTGGGCAAACAGGGTAAGCATTTCTAGATATGATTTGTAATTTTTTTTTTTTTTTTGGGGGGGGTACCTGGCTCTTCTTGTTTTCTATTTTTCAGTATGTATACATTCATCTTTTCTAATTTACTGGAAGGAACCCTTTAGACAAAAAAAAATTACTAATTGTCTCTCTCTAGATTTCCTTCCCATTCTTTCATCTATTTCCTGAGTGTTATAGGTTGAAAATGAACCCTTGGTAGTTTATGACATCTCTTTGTTATTAATTAGAGATTGGTTTGTTCACTTGTGGAGTGGACGAACCACTCTTCCGTCCCAGATGAGATTTGTAGGAGCAAGTCCAAATCAGCTGGATGTGAGACACAACTCATTTAAAGCATAGGCTCTCCCTTATCTGACTGTTATGACATAAGAGTGAAATCTACATCAAGTCATATTCTCGTGCACAGAATTCTCCAATATTCTTCTCTATTGGAAATGCTTAACAGATTTGGGAATTAACTAACTTGTTTGTCTTATTTTGCAAAGACATTGAAGACCTATATATCATTATTTATGTTCAGTTTTGTGACGTTTCTGCCAGTAAATTATTTTGTGATATTTTTTAATACTGTTTCTGATCATCAAAATCTTGGGATGTTCTGTTTATTATCGCATTTCAGTTTGCTGCCTTAATATCTTACTATTTTTGTTTTTTGAGAGACATCCGATGTTAATTTAATTTCCTTTCCCTCCCATTTCAAAGCATGTCAAGGAAGGTGCAACTATATTCTTTCGATCATTAAATTCAAATTTGCTCGACTATGAATCTGAAATTTGCTAATTTCAGTAATTCTGAATTTGATTGATGTTTAATCCAACATTCTGAAACCGCCCACAATTCTGCAGGGCACTTTGAGGGATCTTTCTAAGAGAAACCAAGAACACTCTCTTGCGCCACTTGAGCAGGTATGTTTTCATTTATTATATCAGGTTATCTTTTTACTCCGTATGTTAATAAATGCATGACTTTTCTCTTCTGCACTTAATGACAGGTTGATGTGGGTGGTAATAATGACTTGGACTGTCGAAGTGTTATCCCTGCACAACATGAGAATCATGTTAATGATAACAAAGCTTTGGTATCTGATCGTTGAGTTTTCCACTCACTGAAAATGCAAGTCTTTTACTGTGACATTCGCAGGTTTATAGTAATCCCCTTCAGTTTGACCTATAGAATGTACAGTATATAGCAAAGCTCTCATCAATACAAGAGGTCTATTCCTATACACGGATCGGTTGCATCAACTGTTTATCTATGAATGTACAAACTGGAATTGGAAATGACTTTATCTCTCGGACAAGAGGTCTATTTCTATACTCTTAGATCAGTTGCATTAATTGTTTATCTATGAATGTATAACACTGGAATTTTAAATGAACTTGAAATCGTTCAGTGGTCATGGTTTTAGTTTAGCCTCTGAAAAATGTGTGCAATAGCATGAAAAATGTATGCAATATCATGCAATGGTTATGGTGGATGGTTTTTTAACACACAAAAGACTCGAGATGATGGTTCGAGTTGTTTGACTAGTTAAGATGTAATAAAAAATCGTCAATCTACATATGGATTGGTTTCATTCGGCAATGGGTATAACCATATTGTATCCGTTGTCTTAGTGTTTTAATTATTAATTAAATGTTTTTTTACAAAAGTAAAAGTTATAGGAAAGTTAAATATAATATTATGAAGAATGTAAAGTTAAATAAAAGAAAGTATAATGATATAAATGTTAAATTGAGTTATAAAATAATAATTAGATGAAATTTAAATAATTATATAAAAGAATAAAAGTACAATTGAGTAAAAGTTGAATAATTATAGAATAGAATAAAAATAATTAAATATATTCATTAAATAAAATTGAGGTTTGTATTTTTTAAATTACAATATAACTTTGAACAAAAATGTACGAAAAGAAAAACTGAAACACAAAATCATACAAAAAAAAAAAAGAAAAAAAAAAAAAAAAAAAAATAAAAAAAAAAAAAAAAAA
>Ga0209700_101108_pt1 | contig 54468 bp, 18 predicted proteins | sample SiratroredBW_FD_187528 | JGI IMG/M metagenome (GOLD analysis project Ga0209700, IMG submission 187528) | Root nodule microbial communities of legume samples collected from California, USA - Siratro red BW (SPAdes) (version 2) | ecosystem: Host-associated > Plants > Roots > Nodule | place: USA...
TTTTTTTTTTTTTTTTTTTTTTTTTAACTTGATTAGGATATATATATTGTTATTAAACAATAAATTTCAATATAAAGTTTTACAAATTATTATATTTTTTATATAAAAACAAATTTTATTGTTAATTACGTAATCACAAAGAGGTATTTATTCGAATATAAAATTACCGGCATTTTTAATGTAACTAATACAGGTTAAAAATATATTAGAATTTGTTATATTATTGGATTGAATTTTTAATGTCACTGTTTCAAAGCTATTGTATAAAGTTTTGTAGGTATAATACTTAAATAATGAATTTCTTAATGTAAAAGTAGTAGTTATGGAAATCACGTTTTATCTGTAACATAATTTAAAGATTCGTGTAATATAATAATAAATTGAAAATCATTATGAATATGTATATAATTATTTGAATAATGTATGAGATGCATTCAACGATAAATACGATATATACATTGTTATTAAAATTGAACGATAATATATATATTTTGTTATTAAAATAAATGTGTAACATCAAATATTATTGTCGTATAAGAATATCATAATTTATAACAAAAGAAATTTATTAAAAGTTATTGTAATTACATAATCACTAAAGGGCTATTTATCTAACCAAAATTAGTTGAAAATATTTTATAATTTTATATATTAACAAGTTATATATTTAATGTCATTAGTTCAAACCCATAACATAATTAATATCAAAGAAATACATAAGAAAAACTTAGTTACTACATGATAAATACAATAGATAGTTATAATAGTTAAAATTCCACACTCATTACGTAATACTACTAAAATAATATTGATTTATGTACACAGATATATATATATTGTTGTATTTTAAACTTATTGTTGTATTTTAAACTTCTAGGATTGTTGTGGTTAGTAAATATGTTATAGTTGGATGAAATTATGTGGTGGATAAAGTTGATATTAAAAGGTGGTGTAAAAAGAAATCAGTGGGATGTGGTTAGAAAGCCTGTACGAAGTTTACAATTTCAATGAATCTGTGTTGGGTGGTATAGTACGCATTAATGACTGGTTTTAAACGGTATCTAATTAATGTGTAATGTAGTCTAAGCTGTATTTATAATCTAAGTCTTGTGCATATAAAGATAGTTGTAGTTTGACAGAAGATCTAAGGATGAAGGTTTTGTCAAAGTTGGGTGATTTTTTATTAAGCAGTTTTTAGGTTTGATTTAGTTGTTATTTGTTGAAAATTTGATCCATTTTGTTATTCATCTTCTTTCCCCTTTTTATTAGATTGAAAGTTGAATAGGTATGTTTACAGTTTCAATATATTAAAATTGTGTTGTTGAAGTTTTATAAAATACAATATTCAATTTTTTTATAATTGATTTATATTACTTAGGTTGAATTGTTATGGTTTTATATAAGAGATTATACTAAGTTTAATTACTGTGTGTTTCATATGATAGTTTATGTCATAGAACCATTTACATATATCTATTAGAATTAATAATGTAGATGTTTATAATATAATGTTTTGCAATTGTTTGTATTCAATATTTGCACTATGTCTGTGGGTTACAAAATTTAGGGAGAAAATTTACTTTACTGATTATGGAAGATGTTGTTCAATTACTTCTTTGAGATCCTTTTGTGTTGTGGTACGAGTAAAATGAATCCTCTATTAAATTATCTTCCATGAAATTGAAGCAAAAAGATGAATAAATTATAATTAAACATATGGATGATCTAAGGAGGTGAATGTAATGATGTACAATAATTAAAGTAAAGAAATGTGTTATCACCTATTTGACATAAATAAAAACAAAATAATTGTTAACCTCATAAGTCTAAAAGAGGGAGTATTAAAAAATAATTTTAATATGCATTTAAACATAGTAATTAGATTAGCTCAATAAAAAATTAAACAAATCATTTACTGGACTATAAATATAAATTGGTTAAGTTAAATATAAATAATCAATTACATTGCTTTCCATACTTACTTGTTATAGATTCTAGAATACTTATTTGAAAATTATATTGGTTGCATAATTCAAAGTCTTTTTTGAGTTGTCATGAATTAATATCTTCAATTCAACTTTATTTTGAACTGTATAAATTGCAATATATAATTGACCATGACTAAAATTTGTGGATAGTAAGTAAAATCTTACCCAAGTTAAAGATTGGCTTTGAGATATGTTTATTGCTATGACATATGATAAAATGATTGGAAATTGTCTGATAAGCTTAAAAGGTCATGGTGACTATAATGATGACATGAACATTGTTGGTATATATACTTCATTGCCACTTTTCTTTCTAGTTATAAAATGATATGATTTGCTAGTTTGGTAACTGTTAATCTACTTCAATTGCACAAACCTTCAAGTTTCTCGATACCATGATTGGTGTCCTAATTTTGGGATTAATTTTATGGTTTGTCAAACCCATTGTATTTAATGAATTTACAAATTTTGGGGTAATTAAATCAAGTGATGAGATATTATTTTTGTTCTCTTACAACAATCTATTGAATTTGTATCATATATTATAATAATTATATATTTATCATAATATATTTTTAATGTCAATATCATTCTTATAATTAAGGACAATACATAATCATTTACCTCCTCTACAATTTCAATTCTACTGGACAAAATTACTCAACAATCCAAAAAGTTTTCATTTGAATAATTTTGCATTAGAATGCAATGCTTCTGACAATAACTTCAATAAAATCACTAAATTTTGAAATAAAAAATTCTTAAGGAATATGAATTTGTACTAAACCATCATTTGGTTAAGATGATTTACCATTTCCAATTTTGACTATCCCATTAAAAAACACCTTAATTTAATGTTGTTGGTCTGAAATCCTTTTTGTAATAAACACATGTTTTTAGTTTGAGTTAATATTTGAAAAGATAGAAAACATTAATTGTTGCATGAACAATATCTGATATGGTTCCTCTTAGAATAATTAGGAGAATTTGTATGATATAGTTCTTCCAAAGTCTTTTTCTACAAAAATAATTAACCTAGATTTGTTTTTTTTTCTTCTCATTATGTCACTATTTTTTTTTCTAATGTTTCAAAACAAATTTTAGGTGTCATTAGTGCTTCACCCCAAATAATTATTTGAGCTTGTTTTAATAACTCTAAGACCTCACTGTAAAACGTTACAAATTGAGTTCTCAAATCCAGGGACTCAGAATTTTAAATTTTGAACGTGTTATTCTTCTTCCTAGAAGCAATTTCGTTTGATGCACCAATCAATATATGAAATGGTCATTGAAGTTCCAATTTTAGGTTTTTAGTTTTTATTTTGGCTTTACATTGCAAAATTTTTGTAAAACATTGTGATTACTTTTTCTTGTGTTAGAAATCTCACATCGATTAGAGATAAAGTCAATTTACAATATATAAGTTGGAGCAATCCTCACCTTACAAGCTAGTTTTTGTGAGGATGAGTTACAATACATCTTAATCTGGTATCAAAGTCTACCCTAATGAGATTTGTTGGATCTATCATGTCACCCATCATCAGGCTATTTTTGACCACTCACAAATATCTAGTTCAAAGCTCGTGAGGTCCATGGCTCGACATGAAAGAAGTATGTTGGAGATCCCACATTGACTAAAGATAAGATCAATTTACATAATATTCACCTTACAAGCCAATTTGTGAGGATGAGCTAGGCCTAAACTCACATATTGATATCTTGGTCCATGTTAAGGGTTTGTCATTTAGGTAGATTTAATTGGGGTTGAAGATTTCATACAAAAATTAAAAATTTGCAAATTCAATTAAAATTCAAAAGTAGAGGGTTATTACTTTAGGAAGTTTATATTTATTGATAATTGGATTTACACGATCATTTGCTTTTCTTACATAATCTATATGAGGTATATTAGAAAGGGAAATATTTGATATTATTTACACACACAGTAATAGCTTAACACAAACTAATAGTAGGTGTATTATTTGCAAATAAAAACCATATGAAGGGATCAATTACAAATTTTAACACAAAATAAGACAAGATTTATGCATAGTTTAGCTAAGAATTGTTATGCACCAAGATGAGTAAGTATTGTTATATTATGCATGAAACATAAAACATAGCCGTGTATTACTTGTTAAATGAAAAAGTTGTAATAGAAAAATATTAGGAAGAACGACGTATGTTAATAAGTGGAAACATATGTAAACGATGTTATTTTATTGACATTTTTTACAATTGAAACATATGTTATTCTAGTAACATCTTAGACAGATGAAACATAAGAAGTGAATTTGACAAGATCCATAATTTTTGAAGTATGATAAGAATAGTCATTGTGTTGTCGTTTACACATATATTTTGGGCTTTATTGTATTGCATATGTGGTTTAGGTATAATGCATTGAAAAACTTAACACCATGAACTCGGAAGCGAATTATTTCCACATCTTTTAGGTATTTAATGAGTTTGAGTGAATACAAGAAGATATTCCTCCCATTGTTGTGGAAATTATGTAGTAGATGAGACTAAGGCTTTGTTTGGTTGGGAGAGTAGATTTAAGGGGATAGATTTAAAGGGATTTGAGTGAATTGTGTGTGGATAAAAAGGTTGTTTGGATTAATAGATGGATGATAAGATTTAAAGGGATTTGAAGGAAATGGTTATGAAAGTTTGAGAATAATTTGATAGATGATATAGATTTGTTTTTATTTTTTAATTGATATTTTTATCAAATTACTAATTAACCCTTGTGAAATAAGTAAGTAAAAAAATGAAACGAAGTGGATTAAATTGATTTTAATATAAAATATATAGAAATTGAATCAACTTAACTAGATATTTTAATAATTTTATATTTAAAAGAAAATAAAACTCCTTTTAAGATGAATAAAAAATATTTGAAATAACAAAGCTGCACCTATCAGCATGCTACACTGCACATGGCAAACCTAAACCCAGTTAAAGGAGTGTTTTGTAATTTTCAAGGTCATCATCCACTTATAAGAGTATTTCATAATAATTTTCACCTCATTTATAAGGGCTATTTCCTAACTTCCAATTTCATCCATTCAAATCTTTTTACTGATCGAAGATCCCATCCTGCAAATATCCTCTAATCCATCTTCTTAAATTAGGTCAACCAAACGCTCTTTATCCACCAAAATCCATAATTTTGTATAGTAAATCTATCCAAATTAGTTTAACCAAACACTCCCTAAAGAAGGAGAATTTTATGACAAAAAGCAACATAGTACTATTTACCTATTTAGACTTGTGTTTAATCTTTGGTTTGTCATTAGTAAGAGAAAAAGTACATTTTGAGGAGGATGTTGATTGCTAGACGGAGAAATTGCTTTCACGCAAACATGTTATATTAAAAAATATTTTATATAAATTATTATAGGTGAGGACTATGTGAATGAGTGTTATCAATTGTATATACTTCTTAGATATGCTGAATTATATTTTTCAACACACAAATCATATTCTATTTTTGGATGTTTTAAGATATTAGATGATCTTGAGAATGATAGAAAATATAATTGAAATTGTATTGTTTATAAATTGTTGGTTGATGACTTTTATCCACTATTTTCATCTTTATTTTGGAGGAAAAGTTCATTGTAAGTTATGAAATAAGATTGCATGATTAAATATTATGTTTTGATTCTTAACTATGCATGTTTAGGCTTTGGATTGTGTTTTCAAATAATCTAGAATATGTTTTGATATGTCTAACGTCCTTCCTATATAAATGTATTAAAGGAGGGAGATAAAAGTATCAACCTTTTTAAAAGTAAATAGACTCAGTAAGCAAATGCTCTACTAAGTTGATAATGTTAATAAAGTTTACATATTATATATATATATATATGATATTAAATTAAAGTATGCATAAGTTATTAAAAACTTTTAAGGTACTGTATATATGTGAAATGCAAAATTGATTTTAGGACGTATGTAAAGAGAAAATATAATTTAGTGTTTTACTTGTATATACTTTTTTCAAAAAATTGTTATATATTTAATTAGTCTAATTATATTATTTTATCTATAATTCTGATACTACTTTTTAGAATTAAACTAAGCCGTTTAAATAATCCCCAAGGTTTCGAAACGAAGTAGACTCATATCCAACTGCAGAAGCCGAGTGCAAATTCGCGGTGAAAGCAAAGCAGCCAGAGAAACTCCGTTTCGAAAAATCGCCGATGGAGGAGGGTTCAGCGAAGAGAGAATTGGAACATGAGGTGGTTAGTAAAGTGGCTGAAGTGATTCGGTCTATACAGAACGCGAAGCACGTGGATCAAGTCATTTGCGCCCTTCAATCCATAGCTACTATTCTCTTCCCCTTAGACCCTTCTCTTCTCTCAGGTTCGTTGCTTTGTACCCTAACTTGAATCAAATTCTGCACTATCTTCATACTGTGAAGGAGGCTGCACTATTTCACTTGTTTCAAAGTGGATTTTGATTTTTAATGCATGTTTTCATCGTGACAGATAGCATCGACGAGACTTACCGAGATCAGGTCTGTGCTATTTTTTTTTTCTGATAATAAAAATGACGACATATTCGTTAATTCGTGTTTCTTTTGTGTTCAGGTTTTCAGTGCCGAAGTTCCTACTGCAGAAAAACGAAGTGGTTGGTGGTGTGCGTTTTATCGAGGAACTGCTTTTCCTACACTTGCTAGGTTTCTATTACTTGGTAAGGTTTTTAATTTTTATTAATTTTTATTTTCCGTTCCTAATTTTCAGTTGCTCAAAAATAATATTGCGTTTTGCTGTTCCTGTTTTTTTTTTTCATGCCATATGGAACTTCCTGCAGATGTTGCCTCGAACTGGCTGGGTTGTTTTCCCTTTTCGGCGCAGAAATATGTTTATGATGTTTTCTTTGTCCGTGGATTGATTACTGAGGTGGTGCAGATTTTGGTTCCTTTTCTCCAGCTGAATGCGGTTGATGGTCTTGATGTTAATGCTGTCCTCTCTAATTCTGAAAGGTATGGATGTTCGCATTGTGCGATGTCTTGAATGAAGTTTCTCTTTTTGAAAGTTATCCCCATGCTTGTGCTTAATTTGGTGTGAAGTGATAAGATGATTTGATTTAAGGACGGTGGGAAGAACTTATTCTGATTCCAACATTTATAACAGATTGCTTGTACTGTGCTTGCTTGAAAATAAAGGGGTGCTCCAGTTAGCTAGAGAGTTTGGTGGTTCTTCTAAATTGAGAAGCGTTACAGATGTACAAACCAAAATGGATGTATCAAGGGTGGCACAGATTGTTGCATCTATTCCCGACAAAGCAAGAATGAACTCATCGTCTTCCTTGTCATCACAGTATGCTCCTTCTCTTTTCTTGGTTTAGATAGTTTGTGGTTGCATTGGTTGAATACCATCACGGTTTCTGAGTAACTTGTAAGCACTTCATATATTTTTTTCACCAAGAGTATTCAGTGTGTTCTTCAAGCAGGTTGTTGTCCAACTACTCTCCTTGGCAGAAGAAAGAGAAATGGTCTTGCTAGACAATGTAGGGATGGATAAAATGGACCAAAATGGTACAATGTTTTTCGTAGGGGAAATGTTTTCTCGCATTTGTCGCCGTGGCTCTACTGGTAATTAGAAATTTTGACACTTCTACATTTTCTTTGAACTACATATATTATTATCATTAATTTATTTTGAATTAGTTATCATCCTTTGTGAAATAGGTCATATTTTTTTTAGTGCCACAATATGTTGCAATTGCTGTACCATTTTGTGGAGAAAAAAAATCCATGTTTTCACTTGTTATAAAGGTTATAGCTTTCAGAAGATAGCAAGTGTCACACGGGTTATAGTTTGCAGAAGACATGCTATTTAGTTTCTTATTTGCAATATTTGTCCGTGAGCTTTTTGACACAACTAAAAGAAGCTAGTGAATCAATTATCAATGTGAAATTGACATCAACACCAAGTTTGTAAAAGTTTGAAATGCATTGTAAGTGCTTTGACATGCGGTTATGGACTACTGCAAGCATGTAGCCTATTAAATGTTTGGCATTTTTTATTCCTCACCTACATAGTAAAGATACAACCCAGAGGTTGTATCTAGTTTCCTTGGACATAATGTGCTGCCACTTGGCCAAGATTCCAAGTCTTAACCAACGTGTGAGTAGTCGTGTCCTGACTTAAACGTAACCCAAGTAAGCAAATGACTCCGTATTCTCTAATAAAGTTCCAAAATCCCAATTGTAATCTTTGATAAATAACTTGACACTGATGTGAATCCATGTTAAAGGTTTAATATGTTGGATGCTGGTATCTTTAAGTAGAATGTATTGATTTTTGTGTTCTATTTAAGAGCAGATATCTTACTAAATTGCAAATGCGTGGACTGAAAATAACTGTTTTAATCTTGTCAGCATCAATGTAATCTCAACAATTCTTGATTTATAGACTGTTCATAGCAAATAAAAAAATTATTTTGCAAGAGTCTGCTTGGATAGTTTTGTTTTAAATAGATGACTCAGTGGTTAGATATCTCGTTGTTTTGATGGATTATTGGAATATAAATGTACTGTTTCTTATATGAAAATTGCTGGTTTTAGACGTAGTTGTGAACTATGAACTAGAGCAATGGAGCAGTACATAGCCTCAAGCCACATTTAGGTTTCTATTGCGGATTTCTTTCAGTTCAGCTGTTATCTTGGAAAATTGCAGCTATTGAGGGTGCTATCTATTTGCAGTGATATAAACTTTTCTTTGGCCCCTTTTTTTGATTCACCATTGTGTTACATCATAAATATATGGGGCTTCTTTTCTGACAAAAAATTGGAAGTTTGGCCTTGTTTCAATGAAGATGGAATGTGACCTCTGTTTTGTGTCCGGCCACTAAACCCCTGCTCTAGTGTTGTTTTCACAGATCCTGATGTTCTTCAACTGACCCTCTGCTCTATGGCAGTGTTTAGGTCTCTATTCAATATTCACACATCACCGTTGTTTTATCGTTTGTTATCTGTTCACATTGGGCACTGTAGCTTGCAGGTCTCTGTTTGTGAGTGTTATGTTGTTTCTTCACACTTTAGGTCTGTTCTCCCCTTCCCCACATACTCCTTTATAAAATGAGGTTTGATTATTAATTATGAATGTTCTTACTTTGGGTATTTTTTATTTTATTTTTCGAGTGTTTATATTTGTATGGTATAAGTTGATTATTTTGTATATTTAACCATTGTTATGGCGGCCATCCTGCCATGTGCTTTTATGTTTGGCTACTCCCCATTTTGATTGGGACTAATAACTACGGTTTGAGAAACTGGAAACAACATGTTGAAATTGAGTGTCTTCTAACTATTATCCTATATTTAATGGAAAGCACTAGAAAACTGATTTTTAAATTGCTGAAAGGGATAAATGAAGATTGTGACCTGCGGTTATTTATACCTCTAATCCTATGCTGATGGTGTTGTGAATTATATTTTAATTTTTGTCTGGACTAGCTGTTTATTGTGATCAAAATTGTATCCTAATTCAGTCTCTTTCTTGTAGATCTTCTATCTAGCGAATTAATACCTGAAGTTCTAAGGCCTGTCAACAGCTGCTTATCATCAAATAATGATTCAGTTACTAAGGAGTTGCTTGAGTCGAAACCTGATATGATATTTTGGTCAAGAATAATGGAATCCATCAGTGATCCTTATACCATGGAAAGAATGTCTGAGCTGATTTTGCAGAAGTTAGCTACTCAAGATGCAAATGATGTTCAAGCGTATTGGCTGCTGTGGTTGCTATTCCATCGAATTTTTAAGCTTCAGGCTTCTGTCAGGTGATTGAAAGTATCATTTTGTTTCACTTTTTTCAGAGATGACCTACAACTAGTCAATTCCAAATAGCAGCACGGAGTATCTGACTCTGAAAAAGCTCCGTTGGTTACTGGATGTCCACAATTATGAAGTTTTAAGATACACATCATATATTTGTGTGCTGAAAAATAAAATTAAAAAGACTATAAAGACATTTGTAATTAGTGGTCAAAAGTCAAAATTTGAAAACTAAATGCCATTTCAGTGTACAAGAAAGAGACTGATGCACGGGGCAGAATCTCAAGATTGTCCCGCTAGAACAGCAACACCAAGACACCACTTTAGGTCCAGATAAGAGGTTTTGCACTGGAAAGAGTCATGACGGCTACAGCCATGTTTTAATTTCAATCATGGCTGGCTGCTAAGCGAAACTAGTACTGAATGATTTTTTGCCACATTGGGGCTAAACCTCCACCATGCGGGCATTTCGCACCATTGACTACTATGGGGACACAGCATGGTTGTAGGGATATTGTCACCATCATAAGCACTTTTTCCTTTTTGTTTTTTTTTTGTTTTGTTTAATAAACTGTAATGAAATTTCAGTATGACTGATACTTTTTACATGCTTATGCCCCTTTGTTTTGCTATGTTCCTATGTCTCCACCTCAGGTCTATGTTTGTTGACAAATTCCTGCTGTGGAAAGTATTCCCTTTTAGTTGCCTGAAATGGATCCTTCAATTTGCTGTTCTTGAATGCCCACCTGGTACGTCATTATCAGAACATAATCGCCCTGGGCTTTTGAATACTGTCCAACGTCTGGTGGAAGTATGGTCTAAGAAAGAATTTGTGCAAACAGCACCTATTGAGCAACAAGCTTGTATCCTTTTTAATTGCACCAGTGTATTGAAAGTGAAAAGCATGTGGAGTAGATGAATAAATAGCTTCTAGATTTGAGTTTAGAAAGGGTGGTTTAGTGCATGAAGTTGCCTTCATTGTGGGGTTTGGGGAAGGGCAAGTTTATTGCTTTTACCCTTGTAAGTGGAAAGGCTATCTCCACCACTACAGCTCATCTTCACGAGTTGCAAGACAGCGACCTTCCTGTTGTGTGAAGGTTCACACTCTATTTGATATATTGCTGCATTGTAATTATAACAATCTCATGTACCTTCCTCATCTGAGTATTACTAGATCTGATAGCATATTTATTTATTTTTCCTATATCTATCTCAGACATATCTGCTGCACTAGGCCTTTCTCTGGAGACAATGTCTAAGGAGGAATTGGATGGAATGAAGAATGCCATGCATTTGATTCTTCAAGGGGTTAGCTGTAAGAATCATTTACTTAATTGTTGGATGTCTTGATATAGAGATGGAAAGAGGGATTATGTGGGATTGGAACTATTGCATATTGCCTACCCTAATCCTTCAGAATACTTTTAATAGCAGGCCCTACCCACTGGAAGGATGTGTTACATCTGGAACAATTTATGTGTAATATGGGGCCTTCTGGATATAGGGAATGATTCCACTTGAACTTGCTGTTTTATTCTATGATCCTGCCTTGTGTCAAGTATAATGTGCCAATCTTATCATAATTAAGTTGTTATTTGAAGTGTATAATCTGTAATAGTTGTAGGGCTTATATAATAGCTTTCCCAAATCTTCATTTCCATGCTAGATTAGCAACTTTTTGCTGTGTAAGAAAGTAAGCTGCATTAAGGACCTTTCTCCAGTATTCAAGTGGTTCTAGTTATCTAGTAACCATGAATAAATTCCAATAAGAATTTAACAAATGTATTCAATTACTTGCCAGGATTGTTTTCCTATTTGATTCAACCTTTCTTTTCAGTTATACAAATAGTTTAACATATCACTTAAAAGTTTTCGTACTTTCTATCAAGACATATTCTGGAGTTTAATCAAGAAAATTTAATACTGCAAAACAAGATAGAATAGTTTGTAATAAGACTTTGACTGCTTTGATGAAATCCTGTTGATCCTTCTCCATCCCACTCCTACTCAGAGTGATGTCGACAATCAACTTATGAATAGAAAGTGCAAGAAAATATTGAAAAGTAGAAAGAGACAGTTAAAGAGCAAAGAAAAAAGACAGAGGGTTTAAAAACCGAATCATTTTATAATAAATCTCAATGGTAACTTTATGCGCAACAAAATCCAAATTCTGATAGGCAACAACTCAGTATAACTAACTGACAGCTGTCAATGAAAATAAACTCAGCTTAGAAGCTACTGCATGCCCTGTCCATATACACTAACTCCGCAGTCCTGTAAATCTGATTAAAATAGGTATTCCTATTTGCAGAACGAGTTGTTTTTTTTAATTTCTTTTGTGTAATTATTTCAGGTAGGTTGGAGAGTCCTAATCATTTAGTTCGAAAAATGGCTAGCTGTGTTGCTTTGGTATTGTCTAAAATTATTGATCCAAAGAACCCCTTGTACCTTGATGATAGCTGCAGTGGGGAGACAATTGATTGGGAATTTGGATTCACTATCCCCAAGAAAGGGAATATGGCTGCCTCAAATTGTGGTGAAAAAGTTATTGAGGGGACTAAAATATCTTCAGTGTCAGGTCCAGAGAGGGACACTGATTCCCCTTCCAATAAAGGAAAAAGTATTCATGTAAAGGGTAAAAAGAAGTTGTTGGACTTTAATGTGCTTGATCCAGATGAGATTATTGATCCAGTATCACTGAATCTTGAATCAGACGATAATGAGGAGGATGTTGATGACAGTGCAAGTGAGAATTCATATTCCTCAAGTGATTCGTCTTTACAGCCATATGATTTGGAAGATGATGACTCAGATTTGAAAAGAAAATTTTCACAGCTGACTGAAGTTGTTGCAGCTCTTAGAAAATCTGATGATGCTGAAGGGGTTTGTAATTTGCTCTCAAAACACTTTTTTGTTGTATTTGATCATCAAACATGTCCATGCTTAATGTTTCAATAATTACTGTTTTGACCAAGTATTATATAATTGGTCTAGACTTTAGACTTGGTTATGCCAAAATCAGTTTATACTTCTCTCTTGATATCCTACTTTTTTGCTGAAATTTGATGTTTATAAATTTTATTACAGGTGGAAAGGGCTATTGATGTAGCTGAGAAGCTCATACGAGCATCTCCAGACGAACTAAAACATGCAGCAAGGGATCTGACCAGAACTCTTGTTCAGGTTCGTTGCTCTGATATAGCTTTAGAAGGTGCAGAAGAATCAACTGAAGACAAAAGACAAAGAGCATTAGTTGCCTTGGCAGTCACCTGCCCATTTGAATCCCTCGAGACACTAAACAAGCTTTTGTATTCACCTAATGTAGATATCAGTCAGCGCATTATGATGCTGGATGTTATGACAGAAGCAGCTCAAGAGCTTACTGAATCAAAAGTTATGAAACCCAAACATCAGACTAGTTCCCTTATTTCAGTTGTTTCTGATACGCGTCCCTGGTTCCTACCTAGCAGCACAGGGACTCCTGGAGCTGGTTCCTGGAAAGAGATCTCAGGTACTGGCTCTTTGTTGAATTGGTCAAATATCTACGAGAGGGACCTTCCCCCAAAACATAATCAGGCAAAGAAAGGGAAAACACGCAGGTGGAGTCTACGATCTCCTGCACAACAAAACCAGATGGAGTATTCTCATAATAAGTTTCCCTTGTATGCTGCTACATTTATGCTTCCTGCCATGGAGGGATATGATAAGATAAGGCATGGTGTTGACTTGCTTGGCAGGGATTTTATTGTCTTGGGGAAACTCATTTACATGCTTGGGGTTTGTATGAAATCTGTAGCCCTGCATCCCGAAGCTTCTGTACTGGCTCCTTCGCTCCTGAATATGTTAAGATCCAGGTAATTGGCTAAGATATTAGTTGTTTTTTGATTGCAAACAATATGAGGATTGACATAATCTAAAACCTTAATAACCCACCTCTCCAAAAAAAGGGTGTCTGTGTTTGCACGTGCTGATGGAGTTGATAATGTGGTATCCTATTGGTTGTATATGTTTATACCACTTGCTGTGTTGTTTGTTTTTCTAGTTTGCTAGAGCAGTAAAACTTGTCACTTTGCGTTTTAACCCATGCAGAGAGGTATGCCATCACCAGGAAGCGTATGTGAGAAGAGCCGTTCTTTTTGCAGCTTCGTGTGTATTGGTTGCCCTTCATCCTACTTACATTTCATCTGCCTTGCTCGATGGAAATGTTGAAATTTCTACTGGCCTTGAATGGATTCGCACATGGGCCCTTGATGTAGCTGAGTTAGACACAGATAAAGAATGCTATACGGTAAGCAAAAGAAAATTTGAAGGTTCAAAGAGGTTTAAATCCGTTCTGCCTTTTCTTACAGGCTTTTCAATTATATCTTCCTGTACTTTGGTCATATGAAAAGGTTTAGATTTTTTTGCATTGGTCTACACTTATTTTATGATGCTAAGGTTGCAGAGATGTGGTTAGTTACTTAAATTAATGTCATGATACATCAATATCGGTCTCATTGTGGACTTCTATTTTCATGGTTATTTTAATTGTTCATAGCAATATATTTGCTTTTAAAATATTAACTGATAAGCATCTGTGAAGAGTTCTATCACTAACCCAGATTTGTTATCTCTAGGAATTTTAACACTTAGTCTTTTTTATTCTGCTGTAGAGCTTGGCAAAGCCCCCTTATCCTCTTCTATTTTTTGGTTTAACTCCTGTTATTTTCCTGTTTCGAATAATTTTTTTTATTTAACTATACATGGCTATGACACGTTTAAGGATTTTGTTGTTGTATAGATGGCTATGACATGTCTACAACTCCATGCCGAGATGGCTCTTCAAACTTCCCGAGCGTTGGAGTCAGCAAGAAGTTCACTCAAGGCTGGTCCTGCATTTCCATCCGATGCATCCAGAGTGACCATTAAAATTCCTTACTTAAATGGGGACTGAAGATGCTTCTGGCTATTGTGATTGGCTTCTAGCCCAGAATATAAATTGTAAGTCGTGCTAATTATTTCTGCCACTCCTTATTAATTTAATTTTTTTCATCCATTCCTTGTTTTTCCTCAGGAATTTGTATATTTTAGGATTCTACATTGGTACAACACCAAATTTATATTCTGATTCAAAGGCATTTGAAATTTGAAACAAATATTTATTCTTACGCCTTTCCTATTGATTTTGAGGTTCTGGTCTCCTTCCACCAATTCCTTCTGTTGTAATATTGTTTTGGGTACCTGATATAATTGCTCAATTAAAAAAAAATTCAATTTTATACAACTAACGAGTTTATATTTGCTTGATGAGAGAAGGGAAAGATATGTACCATTTGGTCAGCTTGATCGCTCCTTTTTCGTTTTTGGTACTTATTGAGGATATTCTTTCGTATTTTACAATGTATTAATTAACTTCTGTTAATAATTTCAACCATACTTATAATATTTTCTTGCTCTATTGAAACTATTTAGCTGGGCTTGTATGTCGTAATGGAGAAGGTGTGAAGCAGAACAATAATGGAGGCAAAATTCTGGAAGTTAAGAGCCATTTTGTCTCAGTAGGGTTATTGGCAACTGCTTGGAAATCTGTCAATCAAGCAAGCCATAATGCATTGTTTCTTAGATAATCAAGATGTCGGATTACCTCCAGAAACAACATGTATGTAAGCAACCAAATCAAGTGTTGACTGTGAAGTATAGGAGACAAAATTCGAAGAGCATTCAAGTAAGACGAGTTTGATGAGATGCCGAAAATGCATGCATGGCTGTTAGCTGCACGAAATGGAATAGATAGCACATTGATAGCGTAAGGGAGGTTGAGCGTGAGAAACTAAAATACTGCAACTGCAACACACTCACTATATATGCCTCCTACGAAGGCATCGCCATCCAACTGAAGAATGGCCGAAGTAGAAGAGTGGCATTGTAACAGGTTTCGTTCCCATCATGTGGAACTTGCCTGAGATCCTGAGTATAGAAAACAGGCTGGAAGGATATAATGTCGGAGATATTGTCATTAACGCATACAGGAGAAAATGCGTTCAAGTTGTCACAAGTAAAGATGAAAAGACAAGAAGGCATAAAATTCTTCAGTGAGGAAGATGCCACCATGTTTGAGAGCTTCGACCCCCTCAGCGAAGAAAACATTTCTAATGATTCAAACATGTTGAAACAAAAACATATTTAGGTAATCTAATAAGCGAAAGTAAATGAACATTTCCATAATTGTGTTTTGTTGCTTGTTTATTTTCTGTTTTTAAATCTTTATTTTCTATATACAATAAAGTGGGACTGTAAAGTATGCGTCCAATTTATATAATTTTATCTAGAGTTCAAATGTTAGAACTGCAACAGAAATTACAACACCTGAAAATTTGTAGTTATTTTTGATGATTAATTGAACATTCTCTAATGATGGATCACATACACTAGGTACACGTTGTGATATCGGAAGTGTACGTTGCTCTAGCTGGAAAATTGGAAGTGCTTCTCATATAGTATTGGACGCGCTCATATAGTTGTTATGATGACAATAAGTGCATACGTTTTAGGAAATTGACCATAAACACACATGACTTTATAACAAAAATTAGCTCGCTCATTTGGTTAGGAAAGTTGTTTTATATATCTTCTTCGGGTGAATGAATTTTTATTTTATTATATCTCGATATGCATCAAAGAAACTATGCTCGGTGATCATGAAGTTGAGGAATATTTCTCCATCAACTTCAGAAAAGCAATTTTTTTAAGATACATTGTATACTTCTTAACCTTGTTGAAAACTTATCTTTACTGATTTAACTATAATGTCATCGACATATTCTTTATCATTGATGAGCTCTTTAAAGACTTTCTTCATGAGACATTGATATGTTGCATCAACATGACATTGATATGTTGCATCAACATTTTTTATCCAAAACGATATGACTTTATAACAAAATTAGCTCCTTTGATCATGAAAGCTTTTGTCTTCATCGGATGGATAATTTCTAATTTGATTAAATCTCAAGTATGTGTTAAGGAGTTGATTTATGTACGATAGATGGTAAGTGTCCTTCAGACACGCTTTGTTTAAGTTTGTAGAATCGGAACATATCTTCCACTTATCATTTAATTTTTTCTACCATAATCACATTTGCTAATCACTTGGTGTATACGATTTTTCTAATAAAGTTGACTTCAAGTAACTGATCAACTTCATGTTCCATGGCTAAATGTCTCTCCTTCTCGAGTTCCCTTCTTCTCTGGGTTATGGGTTTAGCGTGAGGAAGTATGGTGATTTTATGACATGAACTCTGGATCGAAGTAGGGCATGTTCGTTGAACTCCTCGCAAAAGATCAGACTTCCTTACCAATATTCACTCTATTTTGCTTCTTAGCAAGTGGCTAATCATTTTGCCTACCTTTATACATTGAGTTGGTCAAGAATCCAATTTTCTTCAAATTTAGCTTGTGGGTCAAGGTCGACCCTATTATTGGTAATGAGAACTTGAGACATCTCTTTAATATTGTAACATGTTTGATTATTGTTATTTTTTATGGACGATCTGTGTCATGTTCTTTTGGAATATCTAAGATCTCATCAATTGTTATTGTAGTAGTAGGAGCTTTTACTAAATAGGGGACGACTTTCAAGCTTTTGGCATAACATTCTCTTGTCATTAATGAATTTGTCTTGACTATGATAATCATTCCATTTTCACCTAAAAATTTCATTATCATGTCTAACGTAGAAAAATGGCTTTTAATTGGTTGAGAGTTCTCTGACCAATCAGAGTATTCTAGGAAGTATCAATCCCTACTAAATTTTTTCCAAATAGTAAGGGTCCGATGCGTTTTACTCGTGTAGAATGTTGTCAGCAAATCAACATATCCTGTAGTGTGCACTCTCTCCCTTGCGAATCCCAGCAAGGGATCCAATTATGACTGGATGAAATTGGAGGGGATGTCAAGCTTTTGAAAAGTTGACTAGTATAGGACATCTGCCGAACTTCCCTAGTTAATGAGGACCTTCAAAGTAGCAGTGACAACTACTAGGTCCTCTTGTATAGGATCGTTGATGGAAAAATCTTCGTCTGTAAATATGATGGATGGGAGGGAACAATGTGGTAGAAAACTCATAGAGTTTATACTTTGAAGATGCCTTTTCCTTGTCAAGCTTGAATTCTCTCCCCTTGACAAATTTGCCTGCTATAGTATTGCTTGTGCTTTTGACATCATTAGGGTTTTCCTGAGGTTATTCATTCCAGCTCGGGTTCTGGTGATAATTACAAATCATTCTTCTTTGGTATGGCCCAAGTCCTAGTGATAACTACATCTCTTAGTTGGATCAGTAGATGGATGAGTCGTTGGTGGTGGTGGAAGCCATACTAATTTGAGATTACATTATCTCCTAAAGGTTGATATCCCGACTAAGCGTATAGTATTCAGACTTACTCATGCATATCTTTTTGAAGGGTTTTGTGGTATAGGATGTCATGAAGGAACACATGATCAAGTCAACGAGGCTGACTGATTACAGAATATCTTATTCTATTTTGGTTGCAAAAATGATAAAAGTGAAACTTTCATTATTTTCCTTCTTGCATTTTCATTTTCCTTAATGTTGATATACTGTGTTGCACGATTGTGGGACTCTTCCATAGTGGTAGGGGGTTCGCACAAAGGGTATAGAAGAATTTTCTCGGGAAGAGCCCTACTAAGAATGTATGCATAACGACATTTGGATTAAGGTTAGATATATAAACAAATGCTTTAGCAAATTGGGCTACGTATTGCCACAATGTCTTGACATTACCTTGTACAACATTGTGTAGAGATGTTGACATTGTGACCATAGGCTTGCAGTTGGCAAAGCAAGCTAAAAACCTTGCACAAAATGTGTTAAACAAATTAATAAAGTTTCTTGGTACAGAATAGTACCATTCGAAGGTCGACCCTGTCAAGGTAGTCAGAAAGAGCTTACAATGCACTCCCAAGTCAGCTAAGAAGAGATTAGCTTGACTAAGGTATGCCTTAACGTGGGTGTTTGGGTTCGACATCTTGATATATTTTTTTACACTCGACCACTTCTACTTTTTAGGGGGTCATCATGACGTCTGGTGTGAAGGGATGGAAGCTTGCAAGATTTGCTTTCATCACCTCATTCGACAGGGGAGTTAGTACTGCCTTAAAAAGTTGTTACTAATCATATCCTCGAGGCTCCCCCTTATAGGGGCCCTCTGAATCAAGGTTTTGGGGTGCATAGAACCATTAGTACGAATTTGTTGTGTTTGTGCCTCTGTTGGCATTTGGAGGGGAGGTCGAGAATCTGAGGGTGTATAACAGGCTTAGAGGTAGGGCTTGGTTGAGACTCTGCAACCTGTTCGACTCGATCTTGTATGTTCGTTCTGGTTAGATCGATGAGTGGTTCAATTGTGTTCCTGCATGACAAGTTGCTCATGGATAACCTATGATTTGTTATGATAGTTCGGCCCGATGTTTCTCCTTCAGAAACTTTAAGTCTTTATCAAACTTGTTCTGCATCCTAGTTATTGCATTCTAAATACTTTCTTTGTTTTATTGAAGAAGAACTTAAATTTGCACTGTTAGGGCTCTGTTTCGTTGGATTCGTCACTAGGATAGGACAATAATTTTGCTTCTAATTAATATCATAAGATTAGTTTGAAAATAGTTTTACTGGAACCCCATAATGAACACTAATAACATAGGTTTCCTTAAGTGGAAGAAGGTGGTTTGTCTAATAAATCAAGTTATGACTCCGAGTTATGATTGCTGAGGTTGTTGAAGACGATACCTGTATAAAATTCCTCGACACTCAAATTAAAAGAACATAGAAAATTATAAATATATAAGTACAAGAAATAAATGAATACTCTGTTATATGTATAAAAAAATATTTAAAATAAATAAGGAAATATAATTAATTGTAAAATTATGGTTATGTAATCCATTATTATTATATAAATATCTAAATTATACTTTTTCTATAATTTTGTTTGATGACAAATTTTTGTACTTTAGACCATGGTTATTGAATTGAGATTCGAATTGTGAATCGTTTTACAAAAATCGTGAATCGAATCTTATTATGAATCGTAAGATACATGGTAACTAAAATATAATATTTTTAAATAAGAATAAGTGACATGAAAAAAAAATTAAAATTATCATATATCAAAATGAAACAAAATGTTCAATCCTCAAAATCAAAATACAATAAGACTTAAAATGATATTTCTTATATTTAAATTCTCCATCCTAATCTTATGTTTTTTTTTTGTTTTACAACTGCACCTATATGAAAACAGCACCTAGTGTCTTTTTTCTTTTTTTTTTTGTCCAAAACAGTACCTACTTTTCTTTTTCTTTCTCAACCTACTAAACAACACCCAATATATATCTATTTTCTGCACCTATCTCCTTTTTCAGAACAGTACTACCTACCACCAATCTACTCACTCACTTTTCAGAAGCTACAATCTATTCTATAGGTAGTCTACTTTTACAACTTCAAATATTTTAAATGAAAGTAAAGTAAGAAAAACAGATTTTGAATAAAAGCATAAAAATAGATTTGGACAAAAGCTTGAAAACAAATTTTGAGGAAAGGCAAAGCAAGTTCCGGAAATACTTCTCCTCATAAGATTTTCTTCGTTCAATGTAAGTATTTTACTCCTCTTCTTCTCGTCCTCTTTCTTCTTCCTGGCTACACCTTCTTCTTTTTCTTCTTCTTCTCTGTTACACAATGTTTTCTCTACTTTCTTATTCTTTCCACCTTCCTTGTCTTCTCAATTTATACATAAAAAAGCTAGATTCTTCTTTACATTTAGTGTTTAATGTGACTTTGGTTACTTTAATTTTTGTTGGTTTTGGAGACTTTCTTTACTCTAATTTTTGTTGGTTTTGAAGACTTTTCATTTTTCCATGAATTTCTTACAAGGGACATATGAATCGGGAATCACACAATTCAAATGGAATTCAAACAATTCATAGTGAGATTCAGGACATAAAACAATGCATACAAAGTAGTTTTTGAAACGAATCGCGATACGTAATACTAACTAACATGCTTTAAACAATTTTTTACTTATAAGAATTAAATTCGAATATAAAAAAAAAAATAGAACAATTTACTAGCACTGATTTAATCTAATTGGTATACTATAATTGATTTTACTTGTGTGTCTTGCATAAATTTTATTTGCTCTCAAAACCATTCATTAAAACCATAAATAAGATTTTTAAACTGTAAGAACTCTGGAAAATATTTTTAAATTTCATGAACACGTAGGAAAAGATTTTGAAATTTAGAAAGAAAGGTAATTAAAGCAAAACCTTCTTCAAAAGGAAAACCGTTTCTGGGTTCAGAATACTTTCCAGAACACTTACAATGTGCATCTGCCTTCAGCGGATTGTTCCAACCGAACACTTTTAAAGTGTTGAGAGCACAATCTGCTTCCTGGTTAGAGACTACTTCTGTTTTTTCTTTTCTTTTAATGTTAATATTTTGTGATGTGATAAACCCTTTGTATTTTCTAACCCTTCAAATGGAAACAACCCTTTGAGTTCAAACCATCACACTCTTTCTTTCTATTAAATGATAAATAAATTAATATGTAGTTTCAGTAACAGTAATAAAAGAAGAAAATGTAGTAAGCATGATTTCAAGGGTTTCTATTTTTCCCCAATTTTTTACCAATGTTACTTTTATTGCAATGATTGTTGTCAGTCACAAAAGATCAGTTTGTTTGCTAACAAAACACTGAATCTTACTATAATCAAATTGTGCCCTTATACCAGTACAAAAGATTTGTGTAAAAAGGATAGAATTAGTTTATGTGTGATGTTTTTTTACAAAGTCAGTAGTTTTAATCTTGGACATGTGAATATTGTTTGTTAGATATGTATCTGGTCTTATTGTTGTGGATCATGACTGTGATTTCTAGGTTTCCTTGATCAGTTTGCATCTTCTTGTATTTGAACAGCAGTTTTATTCTTTCATTTTTTTGATTAGTAAAATTTGTTTTTGCTATGTTTGTTGGGGTTTTGCACTATTGCATGGTGTTTAGAAAGTTGATACATTTTGGGAACCAAATGGAGAAGTGATTCTGTCTGTCATTGTTCTTCATCTCAGTGGTGTCTGTGAAGCAAGAAAGAAAAATCAACTCAGAATGTAGAAAAGATAGTATCTGCTATGCCAAAGAAAGAAAGATTGAAGCCTTGTGTAATGGAAAGTAGTTCTTCACCATTTCCATTTGATTGGAGCAATGTTCCCCAGCGATTGCGGACAAAAAGGAAGAAAAAATTTAATGGCAAGGAAGCACTTTCTAGACCCAAAAAGGCGCATGCTAGACCAAAGGAAGCACCTTATAGACCAAAGGAGGCACCTTCTAGACCCAAGGAAACACTTTGTAGACTCAATGAAAAGCTAGACAGTGGAATTTTTGATACTTTCCTAAAGTGAGTGGCAGTCTAATAATGATTTATGATGTCAATGGATAAACTTCAAAATAGAGGCCTTGTTTCTAATATAATAAATTTTCTGGCAGGAAAATATGGAAGATTTTTCCAGAAGACAGGAAGGGGCAGTTTACTTACTTTGACAGCTTATGGTTTAGCCTTTACAGGACTCCTTCATCTAAGGACAAGGTGCTGACTTGGATTAAAAGAGAACCTATTTTCTCCAAGTCATATGTTTTTGTTCCTATAGTCTGCTGGTAAATGCACTCATTTCTTTTTATTGCCAATTTATTTTTCTTTATCTGTCTAATGTTAATTCATAGAATGCATACTTTGAAATCCCAATTGTTCTAGGGGTCATTGGAGCCTTTTGATCCTCTGCCATTTTGGTGAGAGCTTGAAATCAACTACTCGATCACGGTGCATGCTGTTGCTGGATTCACTTGAAATGGCCAATCCAAGGCGACTTGAACCTGAGATTAGAAGGTATGTCATTAGTCAGCAATATCTACTTATTTTGATCAGACTACATTGCCTAGTTGAAGTATTTGAGATCAAGCTAGCTATTATGTTCATTTTCAGATTTGTACTAGATATTTATAAATCAGTGGACCGGCCTGAGACAAAGAATATCGTATCTCGAATTCCATTTTTGATTCCTAAGGTAATTATCACCCTTCCCATGATTTCCATCCCCAGTGTAACCAAATAACCAATGATCGAAGAAAAAACAAATTATTGTAGGTGCCTCAACAAAGGGATGGTAATGAATGTGGATTTTTTGTCCTCTATTTTATTAATTTGTTTCTGGAGCATGCTCCTGACAATTTTAGCATGGAGGGGTACCCTTACTTTGTAAGTTATCTTGTTTGATGTTCTTGAAATTTATTATTAAAATATGCATTTTCATTCAGTTATGTTTGACATTGACCTTGAAATGCTGCAGATGAAAAAAGACTGGTTTAGCTTCGATGGCTTGGATAGGTTTTATGAGGGACTTAATTCACTGAACTAGATGTCTTCAAACTTGAGTAGACTAGTTATTGGATCTCATGTACTTTATCGTTGACTGATTATATTAGATTGGTAATGGGGGGATTTATTCATATAGAAGGCAGGCACATCTACAAGTTTAGTCTGGTAGAGAGGGTACTCTGTCCTATGCATGTAGTTCAACTTTATTGGACTTATATTTTCCTCTTCAATTGATGTTTGCACCACTAATTTGCTTCTATTTATTTGTATTGTTAAACTTTGTTCAAATTTTTTAAAGCAGTAATAATGTTACCTTGGTTGACAAATTCAGGCATAAATGTAGAGTTTAACAGATTGCTAATAATGTTTTGGTACCATGTCAGACACTAGTTTGTACATGAGTTTATTTCCATCATCATCTCAATATGCTTCTCTTGTTCATCTTTTGTTAGTTTTGTATTTCATAACCCTTATGTGATCTCCAATTTAAATTTTAACATGGTACCATGTTTTCTGAAAGATCTTTATGTGATGAAAGAAAAAGTATTAATAAAAAGGAGCGGGATCACATTAATGCAAAAAATTAATATTCTTATCTGTGAGTAAACTTGTATAAAAGATTATATAAAAGATTATTTCATTAGTTTTTAATTTAAAGCTTTAAAGTAATAAATTTGTAGATTTTTTTGTTTAATTTTTTTCAAGACGAGATTTTCAACTCCCATTTAGTTTTCTATCACAACTTATGTAGACAGATATAGATGATTATATCTCTGCAAAATTCCAAAACATATTGGGTCAATTCCTGCATATGCCATCAAATACAACTCCACATATTCAATGTAACAGCAACAAAGCTAAGTTAAAAAATCTTTGTCCCATGCATGATTCATTGTGAACGAAACAAAACCTTGTACTTTGTAAGTCTGACAACAAGAAATTATCACCATGTTGTGCTTGTCACCATTTGGGAGAAACGAAATTAAACTGAATTGTTGCAAAAATATTCTGAAAAGAGGAGGAAAAGAAAGGAAAAGCTTAACTACACTGGAAATTGGTTTGGAAATTCCCCTTGATCTTCACAGTAGCGTGTAGCTAACAGTAATTCAGCTTGACGGTCACGGCAATGGGTTAACTTACTTTGCAATTAAGATTAAGTGGTATATCCGCGTAATTACCAGTGATTCAACTTAGTTCTAATCAACTTAGTTCTAACATTTTTGAGTAGCAGTGCTTGATGGTGAATGAGAATGATCTGACTTAAACTACTGCTGAAAATACTAAAAATATAATAAAATTACGGTATATATATGTATAAGTGTCGTGCATAATATACAGATATTACTAAATCCATGTTTTGAATAATAAAATTCTTATAATTTAAGTCTTATAATGATCGTAGTGTGTATGTGAGGAGAAAACACCATTTTGGTGTCATTTCTTCATATTTAGCATAATGAGTAATTTTTTTCATTTACCAAAGTGGATAAATAGTGTCAAAGTGATACTATTTCATGTCTTAATACATGAAATCAATTAATTATTCCATCAACTTGATAATCAATGTACCTAATTAATTAATTATTTCAAAATTGAAAATATCAAATAAATGTATCAGTGCATGCGTGATAATTAATGTACCTAATTAGTTAATTATTTCAACGCTGAAAATATTACACAGTGTACATATACCTAATTAATTATTTATTTATTTTAGGCGTCGGAATACCAAATTAATTATTTTAATTGTAGGTGTGAGAATTAATGCATCATGCGTGATGTGAACCCGGTTAACCTGAATCTATAACAAAGAGTAGTTCAAAGTCCTAAGTATTCAGATTTAGAATGATCTATTCAGAATCCTTGTAACGCAGCAAAGACCCTAAAGTATAAAAAACACCACAAGGATTATCAGCCCTTGATAAGTTGCAAGTCCAATGAAGGACTCATGAGAGAAACCCTCATTTCTGAAATTTTCAAAATCAAATTCGTATTTCAAATTCAAAAGTTGTTCATGTGTTTTCTGACTTAAGTATACCTTTGAGCTTCTAAAAGCTAACCTAACTCAACTCTTCAATAGCCTAGAAGCCTCAAAATTTAATGCAACAACAGCAGTTTTTGGCAACACTTATAGATGATTAATTAATTACATCAAATGAAAAATGAAAAACACAAATTACTAAGTATGACTCCTCTAAGCCTTGTGAAAAATTAATCAAAATGCATCAAAATAAAAAAAATTTAAAACAAAATAATGGGTGATAAAAAATTTTAATGTCACAATTGTCCTTATGGAAATTAATGAGAACCGGATGTGGGTGCCATCCGGTTCTCATTTCCAAATCAAAATGATAACCGGATGAAACCCATCCGGTTCTCATAGTCCCAATCGAAAAATTAATTCGTTTACCGTCAAGAACACCCCAAACCCCAAATCAAGACATGACTATCATAAATTTCTTTCTCAATCGTCTCTATCCCATTGACATTGCTAGCCTTGGAATAACAATGGAGTAACAGTGAATATGAAGTCTCGTTAGGCTTGAAGCCCTTACTTTAAAGTCTCATTTAGGGTTTGAGACGTTCTTGACGGTGATCGGATCAATTTTTTGATTTGGACTATGAGAACCAAATGAGTTTCATCCGGTTATCATTTTGATTTGGAAATGAGAACCGGATGACACCCCAATCCGGTTGTCATTTGAAAAAAAAAATAACAATCGAATGAGCAGGCCATCCGGTTGTCATTTGAAAAATAATGACAACCGATTCTCATTAATTTTCATAAAGGCAATTATGACATTAAAATTTTTTATTAGGGTGTAGGGGTGCAGGAAGAACTCATCCTCTTCAGATTTTAACCTAAGCCCAAAATAGCCAATTTACACTTAAATTAAATCTGGTGATGCATCTTCTATGGGTCATTATTTGCTTTTAGCCAAAATCTCCTTCATTTAATTCCTTCATCAGCCCATATCAAACTAAGAACATGATTAGGCTTCAATTCAATCTTAGACTTTGTTTATGCAGTAAAAATGTCTTGAATCACCCCATCAATGCCTCTTTCAATTTTTGGACCCTTGACCTGGTGATTTGTTTGCAAAGCATCCTTATTTATTTATACAATTAAACTTCAACTCTTGATTCTCATCAATGTATCATCACTAATTAATTTGAATAACTGTTTGTTCTACTTAAAGTGCCAACTGACACAATTTCAACTTTATTTCTTCCCCATAATTTTAACCCTTAAAATCTTATCATATAGATACAATTTATCCCTTTTGATAAAATAAAATTTTTATTCATTTTTATAATTATAGACTGAAATTGTACCAAAATGATGTTTTCACTTTATATTTGCATAACAGAGTTGAAATTTGGACAAAAGTTTTATGTATTGTGAGTATTACGAAATGCAATTATCACACATTATTTTAGTTTTCACACTTTCAAAGATTTTATATCTATACACTTTTTAAATAGATAATCAGGAGGGACTTAAGGTCCAAACAAAGATTCTAAGCTTCAAAATTTTGTTAACACTAATACATAATTATAAAATTAAAAAATATTTAATTTTAAAATTATACTTAAACATAATTTTTAATTAAAAATTTAAAATATATTTAACCAAATGTTATGTATATATTGATATTATTTAATAAATAACAGTTTTGAAACTTGCTCCTAATAAATTAATAATACTTGAAAAAATATTGAATAGTCAAGAAATTCTAAAGGTTAAAGTTTTTTTTTATGTATTTGGATTTTCCTTTGTTTGACTATTTCATTCATCTTTTACCTTTAACTGAATCTTTTACTGGTTCTTCTATTCAATGTTTGACTATTATTAGGTCACTATCTAATTTTAAATTTGTTTGATCATTTTGTACTGTGCATCTATGCACATTTCTCTATTTGGAAGATTAGACCTATAGATTGAGTAATTGAGGTTTGTATTGGCTTTTGTTCTTTTAAGTGGGTTTAGGGTTTGATCTCAAAATTATATTTTATTATTTTTTATTTTTTAATTAATTTCAAAATAATTTGTTCATATTCAAGAAAGAGTATTAGAATTTTTTATATATTAGACTTAAACACTTACCAATTGATAAAACTAAAAGATAGAATGAGACTTAGGATAAGATACTACGGTTAGGTTCATTTTCTTGACAATAAGGTTTTATTTTTTTAATTTAGTCCCATTTTATATACTTATAAGTTATATTCAATGTTACATATCTTATAATTTTTAATTTTATATAAAAATATATAAATATGTCAACTAGAAAATATGACTCAGAGAATTCAAAACTTAAAAAAAAAGAGTTGAGCATTTTGTTGAATCACACAAAGAAGCTAAGTAAGCTAGCTAATGAAAGTAATAGAGATTGGATCTTGACTTAGATTTATTTTCAGAATTAAATATCTTAAAAGAGATTATAAGATTGAAAAATGATAAACCAATTGACATTCTTAATTATATAAAAAGAATAAATTATTTTTCAAATGCATATATAACATATAGAATAATGTTAACAATTTCAGTATTAGTTGTTTCAACTCAAAGGAGTTTTTCAAAACCTTAATTAGTAAAATATTATTTAAAATCACTCAATAAAGATTAAATAAATTAATTTTATTATCTATTTAAAAAGATATGTTATTGTTTATGATAATTTTTCATCATAAAAGGTTCAAAAATAAATTTTAAACAAAAATATCATAATTTTAATAAATTATTTTATTAATTTAAAAAAAAATCTCATTCTTTAATTTATTTTATGCCTTTTAAAACTTTGAGCCCTCACTGTGAATGACCAATATAAAATTTCTTGCCTAAAGGGTCTCGTTAGCATTTTTTAATAAATGTTGGGAATTTATACAAATCAATAAATGGAGATAGAAGCTGTCTTCCAAAAGAAAGATTGAGTTCATTGGACCCAAACATTTTGATTAAGAGTTTATGAGAGGGGTTATTTAGAGAGTTGCCATTTTCTTATTTGGTTTCTTATTTTGTTAGAATTAATTATCTTTTATTTTGTTAAGAGATCTACTTGTAGTTAGGAGATTTTGTGGTGGCAGGTCTAGGGAACTTTGAATTACACATAAAGGCAGGGAAACTCTTTATTTTTTTATTTATTTTTCTTTTATTTTTGTGAAGACCATTAAACGTGAAAGAAAATAGAGACTTGTCTCTCTCCTGCAACCATATATATGAATACATATATTTGTTCCATTAGTTACATGTAAATATACAATTTTCATTTCTTTTCTAAATAAGATATTATATTCTATATACTGCTATTTATTATAAAAATTCAATTTTTAAGTTTTTGTTGATGATTTACAATTTGCCTTCTACTTTGCCCATGAAGAAAAAATATATTATGTTGTCTATGATAATTTCACTATCCAAAAGAAATGTCATTGATGTGTATTTAGGACCCTTAGTTGATGATATGAAGATATTATGGAAAATGATAGATGTTTTTGATACATGCTATGAAGATAAATTTGTTTGTGAGCAATGTTATTTTTCACAATAAATGATTTTGTAACATATGATAATTTGAGTGGTTATGGTGTGAAGGGTAATAATGTGTGTCTTGTATCAGAAGAAAACACTAATTATATTCCATTGAAGCATGGGCAAAAGATGGTATAACCCAGGCATCCTATGTTTCTTGCTAGTAGTCATTCATATGGTAAAATGAAGAAAATATTTAATGGATGCAGGATGATGAAGTTGCATTGACATCCTATAATGATGAACAAGTGTATGAGTAGTTACAGAACATTAATGTTGTATTTGGAAAGATAAAAAAAAAAAAAAGCCTATTGAGAAGAACATTTAGAAGAAACAATCAATATTCTTTAACATTCCATATTTATTCAAATTAGATGTTTGACATTGTATAAATGTGATGCATGAGAATAATGTTTTCCATAGTATATTTGGAGATTGCTCAACGTAAAAGGAAAGATGAAAGATAGCGTTAAAGCACGACAAGATTTAGTTAACATAATATATGTTGTGAGTTACATCCACAATCTGTTGGAAAACACACTTACTTGCGCCTCTAGCTTGTCATACTCTTTCTAAACAAGAAAAGCAAAACTTTTGTCACTGTTTACATAGTGTGAAAGTGCCACAAGCATACTCTCTTCAAATATTAAGAGCCTTGTCTACGTGAAAATTGAATTTAGTTAGTTCAAAGTCCTATAATTCTCATGTGTTGATGCAACAACTTTTGCTAGTAATATCTTACCTAGTTTTATTAGAGATTTGTCTTTATTTTTCAATGTCATTTTCAAAAAAGTAATTGACCCTCAAAACTTAGAGGAGTTGCAAAAAGAATCAATCACAATCTTGTGTAAATTGGAAATGTATTTTGTGCTTTCATGTTTTGATATCATGGCCCATTTGATAGTTTATTTAGTGAGGAAGATTGATTGTATGGCCTAGTTTATTTGAGATGTATGTACATTGTTGAGAGATATAGAAAGATCTTAAAAAAATATGTGAAGAATCAGTATCATTCAAAAACTTCAATTATTGAACGGTACATTATAGAACAAATCATTGAGTTATGTTAAGGGTATATATAAAATGTGAAGATAAAAAATGTAAGTAAAAATGAAGAAGTGGACCAAGCAGATTTGTATATATTGAACAACACTAAAAGAGTAATCTCTTACATTTTGTAACAATTCATGAAATCAAAACAACACACTCCGAATGAATAAAAAATGGGCATTAAGTGAACATAACAAGAACTTTTTAACTTGATTTTAAAAAAATATATATACGATGAGCCTAATGTTTCAGATACACTATGAGACTAGTCTCTAAATCTAGAGCATAAGTTGTAAAAATATACTCTCATTCAGTAAATAGATTCAATTATCTAGTATATGAATATATTTTACTAAAATGGAAATTAGTTTCTTAGTGACTACAACAAGAGTTACTAAGTTCAAATTAAAAACTAAAAATTGTATTTGTAAATTAATTGATTATAACGAAAGCTAATATATTATGTAAAAAGTATTTTTATATGTTTCATTTAAATCAAATAAATAAAAACTAATTCCTCTATAGTTAAAATAAATAAAAATATATCTATATTAAGTAAATGAAGAGTATACATATTTATAATTAATTTAAAATAATTAATAACATTTTAATTGATTGCATGTTTTATGTGTTTTAGTATTATTCTAGTTATTGAACTTTAATTGAAAATGACAACTTTGCACTTTTATTATTAAAGTAGTGATGTACATGACATGTGTGAGATAGTAAAAAAATATCAGTAATTTTTTTAGAATTTTTTATCTATAATTTTTAACAATATATTGCAACGAAAACATTGATTTTTTAAAATTATTATACTCATAAATTACAAAATTAGTAAAATAAAAATATAAAAAAACCAACAATAAATAACATGTCTTACGTATCATGTATAAAATTTTATGCATTAATAACATGAGAAAGACAATTATATATTAACTATGATAATAATTATATTAACGTAACTTTTTTTTTTAAAAAAAGAGACAATTATTATGATTGAAAATAAAGTGTGAACTACACAAGTCTGAATGGTGAGGTGTCCAAGAGTGAAATCTTTTGTCATTAATATCTAAGAAAAGTTTGCTAATAGTCAGTTGTGACTCGGAGAATAAAAAAAAGAACGTATTATTAATTTTTTGTACATATAATTTTTTTATAAAAGGGAGTTGGAATACTTGAAGGACTCCATTTATATAATTATTTTTACTCATAAAATTTTACACAAGTGTCTTTTTATCCAAAAATATAAATAGACACTATAATTTATTTTCAAAATCGCACATAAAAGGATGAAAAGTGTCGTTGCTGGAAGGTCGGTTCTAAGCATGCATTCCAATGTTCAAGTCGATGCGGGTCTGATAAGATTGGATAAGATAACAGTATCTTATTTGATAAAACTTCCTTTAGTTTTTATAATAATTAGATCGACCTTAGGTAAATAGACCCATAATCCATTATGATATAATGAGTATTTTAACTTTAACTGATGTGTGTCATATTGATGTGTGTCATATGTCAATTTATGCATAATGTGTGTCACCTGATTGACGTATTAGCTTTCCTTCGACCTTCTCATTAACATGACTAATTTATTTGGATTGTTAAATTGTTAGTTGGTTTGGATATTCAGTCTCCTTATAGTACAAAAAGCAACGTCACTATCATATGTTTCAGTAAGATAACTATTAGGTTGAAAATTCTCTGTCTCATGCATGATTCCTGAGTCAGCCAATGAATGAAAGCCTTGTACGCATCACCACAAGAAGTTAGCACCGTTGCTGTGTTTGTCACCATCATTTTCAAACTGAATGTTGCTGAGAATTGCAAGGAGGCCACACACAAATTGCTCTTCATATTCGCAGTAGCTTCAAGGAGAGTTCGTTGATGAAAAATATAGCTAGTAACGTTACTAACTATGCACTTAAACCCTATATATGTTCAGCAGAACCCTATTTGCAACTTATAAACTACAACCTTACTTTCACCCTCACATGTTCCAATTCGTATAGGAGCACTTAAAGCATTGGTTCCATTTCAGAGGCACGTATTGACTTACGCTTGAAGATATATATGTACATATCAAATCAAAGCATTGGAACCATGCACGTGCTGTGTTCTGGCTTGTTTGTGACAAATCAAATACATATATTTATATGCATCTTTGCTTAATTTGGTTCATTATTAGTTGCACCCCTGATGAATATATGTTGTTGGATTTGTAATTTGATTTGTGATATCACCACATGCATCTTCTTCAGTTTCGTCAAGATCTTGATCAGAAGCAAGATATATATCTTTAGGTGTAAGTCCATATGTGCTCTCTAAAATGGACTCATGGCATTGTCACAGTCTGATATATTCTTAATCTGCTGTTATCAGATGAACAAGTTCAGAATCGCACGTTCCCCAGTTATCATGAAAGCAAATGCTATATAATGTATCTATATATGAGTTATATTAGTAACAAATTGACTAGAGAATATCATAGTATATTAATAATAATAGCTTACATAATATATATATATATATATATATATATATATATATATATATATATATATATATATATATATATATATATTTTTTTTTTTTGTTTTGGGTACGTGATAAATTTAAAGTGCTTGCAATTTGAGTTTTGTGATCATAGGGTGGGATCGAGATTTTTGAGTCGAAAGCAGGCTCTGAAGCTAAGGAGCACATGAGAAAGAAATTTGGGTTATGAAACGTATTGAAGGAGAATAGAAGATGACTAAAAGCAAACGGGAGCACACTTTGCACCATGTTGAAATTGAAGAGTAAGTAAGCATCCAAGTATTTTAGAGAACATTTTAAATATTAATGATTTTGATTTAATTAAAGAGTTTAGGAGAGAAGTTATCCTATAACACTTGCCATTATAATTATTTGGTTTCTTAGTTTAATTGATCTATCTTTTGTTTTGTAGGAGATGCCTCTTGTATTCAGGAGATATTCTTCTATAGGGTCAAGGAAACTCTGAATATTGCTATTTTTCTTTTTTTTCATTCTTCATTTCTCCTCGATATTTCTACGAATATTAAGCCTTTTTCTGGTTCGAGATTAATTAAATGATCTAAATATCTTTTGTTTATTTTATGATATTTATGTACTTTAATGATTGATAAAAAAAGTGTTCTTTTAGAATTGGTCACTACTCGAAACCTTAATATTATCAGCATATTATTGAAAAGTGTAACCATAAATTATCACACGCTCTTGGACTATTATCTGTTCATGGTATTAACTAATTTTTATATTACACATACTTAAAATATAAATAATTATTCATTTTAAAGTTAAAAAATTAAATACTTAAAATATATGTTTCTCTTATCACTCTTTCCCTTTTTTACACCCTTTCTCTCAGTTCTTTTTCTTCACTCCCATTTTTGCACAACCTAACACTTTTCCTTTCCCTCATACAAGATTTTTTATGTTTAACATGACTATTACAATACCCTATAAATGTCTGGCAAGCAATGAAGATTTTACTATCAACAATTATTTCCTCACAGTTATCTACCGAAATAATAAAAGAACTACAATTTATTTTTTATTTTAATAATTTAAATCATTATATGTTTCTCATTTTTATTTTACGACATTTTAGGTCCTCCTTAAACCTTATAAGCACATTTATTAATCGTCATTGAAACACCTAATGTTATCGAAGAAGGTCACTATTGAAAAAAAATGTACTTAAAAATTGTGAGAAGAGGGTCATCCTATAATTTGGAGAGAGTTCCCATAAACACCATCATAATTGTGGCAACCTATACCGAAGACCTTTTTTTCTTTTCTTTTTTCTTTGTTTGTTTTTCTTTTTATTTTTCATTACCGAAGACCTTTTTTTCTTTTCTTTTTTCTTTGTTTGTTTTTCTTTTTATTTTTCATAAAAAATTTTGCACGTTTCTTCCTGTGTAACAACCTAGAAAATCTATCATTTGAGTAGAAATGATAGAAGTGGAATGAGCACTTGATTATTATATTATTAAACTGAAAACGCCTATTTATAGAAAAGGTAAGTAGTCAAGTCTCATTTTCACTCAAATCATCATCTCTCTAAAACCCTTAACTCTCTTTTTCCTTTGACTTCTTTCTAAGTCTCTGCTTCCGTACCTCAACAGTTTCTCAAGCGGAGCTCACCGTTGGACTCGTGACGGAGAATAGAGCAAGTCTATCCAATCAGAATGTCCGTTAGAGTAAGTTCGTTTTCTGCCCTCTTCCTTTAGGGCCATTTTTAGGTTTTCGTTTTCCTCTAACTTATGAGCTTGCATGTGGCCTCTGAGTTATCAGATAGTGCCTTTGTGAGCTCAATTCCCTAGTATTTTAGTCTGATCGTTAATCAGAGGTACTTTGGTGCAGATTCGAGTTCTTGAAGGCTTTGGGGCTATTAGAGAGAGAACTTCTAGTGCAATTCAGGTAAGGAAAGCTGACTTGCATTTTACTTAATTCCAAATTGTTTGTGAATTAGGGTTTCATTTAAAATATGTCTGTGAAAATGCATTTGTGATGGTTTATTTGTTGGCATGAAATTTAAGTTGAGTTTGTGATAGTTTGTTCATTCTAGTATGTATGTAAGTATGTGGTAATTGATGGAATGCAAGTTGAATTTCTGGTTAAGTTAGTCATCTGAGACATGTGTAGTAGCTCTGTAATAGTAGAACTTGCATAAATTTTTGATAAGTTATGTTTTCTGCATAATTCGCCCAGGCGACATCATCTCGCCCAAGCGAGAATGGTTTCGAGTAGCAAGTATGCTCTCTGGACTGTTTTCGCCTAGGCGGGAAGTTCCTCGCCCAGGCGAGAAAGTAGTTTCGCTCAAGCGAGGGTAAAGTCGCCCAGGCGAGAAGCCCCTGCAGCAAGTGTGCTCTCTAGAGTGTTTTTGCCTAGGCAAAAGATCTTTCGCCCAAGCGATAAGGTATTCTCGCCCAAGCGATGACGTATTCTCGCCCAGGCGAGAGTATTTTCGCTAAGGCGAAAAAAGACCTTACTCTTTGGACTATTTTCGACCAGGCGATAAATTTTTCGCTTAGGCAAAGGGTATTTTCGCCCGAGCAAAATTGGTCTAGCCCAAGCTAAAACAAAAAAAAAATTGGCTTTTTGTTTTCGATTATTTAACTCTTTTGGAATGCAATGTATGTATTTAATAAAATAGATTAATTGATAATTTAAGTTTAATTATACTAATGGTTTAGTGACTTCTTTAAATGTTGAGATTGAAGTGGAGATTGAGATTTAACAATGAATGAATGCATGAGTAGAGATCTATATGGTGATGTGATATTGTTAAAAGTGTTGATAAAGTTGGTCAAAGCCTAGGCATAGTATTTTCAGGAAAGAAAACACTTGTGTCTTGGTTAATTAGGAAGTGCATTGTCTAAGGATCTGATCAATAACGATTGATATCCCGACTCTACTAGTAATAGGAATCAAATAGATGATCATTACTAGGTAGTGAGAGTCAAAGGAGGTCTGAAATGGGTGACTGCAGCTTGAAATATAGCTGGTCAGGAAAGTCTCAGGGGGACTAACCCTGTCATACATGATTGATGATTCATTTGTGTGGGGATTGTGTGGATTCACAGTTTGGAGATGTATGATAGGTGCATATCTCGGGGTCTATTCAATGCACGAGTCTTCTGGAAGTAGAGTCATGTTTGTAGTGTGTTAGATTCTTATATTGTGATGATACATGAAATTGAATGTTTTTTATTTGTTAAAATTTGGTTATCTTATCCTTTGCTTTTGGTTTTCTTGTATTTGATTTTTTTGTCTGTGATGATCGTGTCTTGACACGGGAGCAGATGGTGCTGCAGATGGATCTTTGGGAGATCATCTAGGTTGAAGGATGTCATTAGGACTAGTATTATATTTTGAAAAACATGTATCTGATATTGTAAATATGTTTTGAAATTTTAGTTTAGCATTATTATGTAATCTTGATGCATGTTAACTATGGAATATTGTAAGATATGCATGATGTTAATACTTTAGTCGCCTTAGTAGAAGTTTTTTTTTTTTTTTGGTGTTACATCCAGTCTCTAGCTCTCCCTTCACTCTTAAATTCTAACTCTTTCACCATCAAGTTTAACCCTATACACATCCATCCCATTTTATTGTGTAATTTCTTTAGTCTTCACAATCTCGTATATGTTGCAGTTGAGAACTTTGATTCTCTCAACTAGCTTCTAGATCTCCTTTTGATTTGGTTGTTCCTGTAGTTAGAAAACTTCCGAGTGTGTTCTTGAAGTTCTAGTTGTTCGGTCTTTTTTTGGATTTTATGAAAATTTCAGGTAAAAGTTAAATTGGAATTTTTTGTATGATTGAGAATCTATTGTGATAGTTGAATTTATATTTTAGTTTACGATAACAAATTGTTGATCTTGATTGTAGGATAGTCAACCTAGAATATTTGTGTCGGTGTAGAGCTATTTTAAAATTGAGGTAACGAATGTTTAAAACTACTTTTCTACTTTTCTGAGTCTCTCTATGAAGAGTCTTAGTGACTCTCCACTTTTTTGTCGGATGTTTATCAAATGGGGTGGTTGGCTCGTCCCAAACCGTGTCCTGAACTTAATCACCTGCATGTGGAAAGAGTCAATCAAGAGGTGGAAAGTTGTGGAAACCAACATAGCATACCCTCCTTCAAGGATGTGGGGAACATGTGACATAAAATGACATCCTCTATTGTATATAGACTCATTTAGGTTACATAAATGTCAACGTGTTCATCTAGATCAGTTGTTCCATCGCATCGGTCATTCATTATGCTCTTCTAGCTAGGTGGGCATAGCATGACGTCCATTATGCCATCTATGAATTGATGTTGTCGAGTGCCTCCCATCGTCATAGAGGTGTTAGCCAATGTGTGGAGTTGGAACTCAGCCTTATGGCTTTCGTCTTCCAGTTCTCAAGTTACTATTGTGGGAGATGGTATTGAAAGGGATGAAACGGTCATGTCTTTTGTAGTTGGCTTCTAGTAGGCTTCTTCCCCAAGGTTGGGACATGTGTGTTCCTTCCCCTAACCTTTTTTCTCTTATCTTTGTTTTTGTGTTTCAAAGTTAATCTCCTCTGTGTTCTTTTATTTTATCTCTGTCATTTCCTTCTAAAAGGCCAAGAGTAAGGTCATGTGTCCTATCTCGGTTGATCGTGCATCTAATGATCTCTAGCATTCATTTGTCATATTATTCATTGATACCATAGATTTCTCAGCGTCCTCCTCGACTCTATAGTGGGCATTAATTGTTCTTGTATTAGCCGAGAAGGTCTTCTCTCAACTATCCTACAACTACCTTTCATTCGCTTTGGGATGTACTCGTCATAATGCTTACTATTGGATGTCTCAGAAAATGTTGTTAAAAGATACCCTTTACTTATCTCATATCAACTTATTCATATAATTATATTGGACCTTTGCATAAATGGATCTGAATCAACACATATTAAGTGATTAATCTTGTATTAATATGATGGTATGGACAATTTAGCATTTTCTAATTAGAGATTAATTTCGTTCTTAATTATTCATTGTGTTAAATTGACGTATGTCTTTGGTTGTACTTTTAATATTGCTTCCTAAAATTATATTTTATCTAAATTTCTAAACTATTGCAAAACTTATAAATCATATCGTAAGTTTCTCATTAAATTTAGAGGAGGCTCTTAATAAATATCTATTAACTACCTTCTTCCTTAACCTGCATCATTACCCAATAGCCTTTAAGCAAAACCCAAACAAAAATCTACAAACAAATTTCAAATCTTATTAAATCTGTAATGAACCCAAAATAATTATACAAATAATCTTTATTATAACTAAAAGAAGGTTATACATCTTTATGGATATAATAATAGTTAAGTCATCTTCGTATCTAACACTAGCTTCGTAAAAAGTTGTTTAAAATTTTATTGAATATAATTAACCACCAATGAATACTTGATAAGTAGAAGTCAATTCTTGGTGGCTGAATTCAATTAATTTGACCAAATTGACGTACTCCTTTTTATACGTAGGTTGAGATTCTTAGTGGTCCGAACTCATTCGTGTAAAGTTATCTTTATTGATAGCCTGATATTTATTTGCTTTTGATAAACCACATAAATGGCACCCACAACAATCGCTATCTTAACATAAATTCTAGTTCAATTTTTAAAAACTCGTATTTGTTTCAAGGATAGGCATTGTGAAGAAGGAAGTAAAAAGTTCCTTCAAAGTAAATTTGTCTTCAAGTGAGTGAATAAAGATATTTTATTTTAAACTCCAACGATTCAAAAGTGTGATGCATTTTAAAACTAAACTATGAATGAATAATTGTTAAGTTTTTTGTTTTTTAAACCAACTCGTTTTTAAAGGACTGTGTGTGAGAATAAATTAGTAAATATAGTTGTAACAAGAGGAAAATGAATGACTTTTGTAATTACTTACATTAAATATGGGATTGACTTTTTCGGTGGTTTGAGTTGGATTGCTAGTTTTTCATGTAAGAATTAATATCCATTACTAAATTTGAGTCCATGCGTTATATTTGATGTTTGGGGATAAATAGTGTAACTATTAAATAAAATCATTACTTAATTTTATAACTATTTTAATAAATTTGAGAAATGTTTGATCATACATTTAATCCTTTTCGTTTGGATTATATATTCTTTTGATCTATTAATTTTTTTAAAATTTCTTCTTTTGATTAGATCTTCTGTATTTAAAATTAAATAATTTAGTTCCTGTATTATATATATATATATATATATATTACTTTGTATGTCGATTTAGATTGATTAAAATTTTAATGTACTGATATGTTAACATGTAGGAGACATTTTCATCTCGGCTTTCTAGATTTAAATACAGTTTAATCAGTTAATGCTCAAGAGAATTATATCATTATCATTAATCACGTTGAAAATGATATTAAAGTTATGATTATGAATGTTTGGACTTTTTGGACTAGATTAAATTATCCGTACAACTATCAGCCCAATTTATATATATATATATATATATATATATATATATATATATATATATATATATATATATATATATATATATATATATATAAAATAAAAGAAATTGACTATTTGATAATTAAAATATCATTACTTTCCTTTAGTGACTTGAACATGAAAGTATACTATTGATAGTCCTCAAAGACTAAACACTGAACGCCATAGACGAAATACTACAAACCGAAAACTGAATATATGATACTGAAGATGGAAGATTGAAAATACACAAAAATGATAAAATTCAAACAAATTTATTCGACCTTCAAACAATTATATATATAATATTCTCTACTTTAAAAAAATGTTCAAATTTAGTTGATTAAATTTCAATCAAATTAAAAAATTTAAATTTTTTCTCTTCTCAACCCCTAAAGCCCCAAACATCCAGCTGCAAGATCTGTAAAATTTTATGAAATTTTTACTAATTTTTTTAACTCTAAACTTTCAATATTGTTTTATGAATCTTAAATATTTAGATACCAAAAGATGAGGGTTCTAGATATGGCTTGAGCAAAGAAGAAAAGAGTTGAGTGTTGTTTAGCTAAATGGTAAGCAATGAAAACCTTTTTCTTCTTCTTAAGTTCAACGCCAAAAAAATCTAGAAAAAATGTATTAAATTGATTTAGGTATTTTTGGTTTTCAAGACCGACGTTAAGTTACACGTTTGTAATCGTGTTTTTAAATTAAAAAATTACTTCAAAGTAAGAAAAACGCTAGAATGTATAAGTTTCTTTTAAGCGAATTGTGTGATTCGCTTTTTTTATTTAAAAAATATATATGTTTCAAAAACTTATTTTTTTTTAAATGTGAAATTGTATTTTAATTAATGAACATTATGTACTTTTAATAGCATTCTTTTAAAACCATGTTGTAAATTCATATTTTTTTTCAAAACTATTAACTGAAATTAGTTTTTTTTAATTTTGTCGTTAACCTTTTAAATTAAATTATATTAGAGTTTTGATATACTTTGGTAAACTTAAAATACAAAATATCACAAATTAATAAACAGCATGTTAAATCAATTGGAAAAAAGATAATTATGAGTATTTACTAGAATTTATCTTGCTTGTAAGGATTAGTATGTCATTATATGAGTTTTTAATTTAAATTTTGTAAGTTCTAGAGTGTGAAATCACTTTTAAGATGTTTTTGAAATTTGAACCTTAATGTAGAGATCTTATAAGACACGCTTTGGCTAATGTTTTCTGTAATTTGTAAGAGAAATATATATTTTCAAAACCAAAAAAAGTAATTTTTATTCCTAACACCCTGAATCTTATATTTTATGTTATGATACATACTCCAATAAAGAAGTCTTATAGAATACGAGTCTTAATTCTATAATCCAGTTTATAACACTCCCTGATGGAGCTGTTATGAGTTAAAAGCTACATTAGGGAAGTAGTTTGTACTTTATTCAATTTCCTTCCAACCACTTATTTTAATATATTTTCTTATTATCCTTAATTCCTTTTTATTTATGATTATTTCTTTTTAATTTTATAAAGGAAATAATTATTACACCATTTTTGATATTTTTTCCAGTTACTTTTAATTTTTAAGTAGTTCAAATTAATATATATATATATATATATATATATATATATATATATATATATTACATTATAAATTGAAATGATTAATGTTTCATTACATAATATTACATAAAAATTACACATAGCGAAAATTGTAAAAAATAATCAATGTAACAATTGTTTATATTGAGAAATAAAGAAAAATGTCTGAAAACTAATAAAAAGTAAATTTGATTAATACTTATCAGATCAACTCATTTAATAAAATAACTTTGTCCAAATAATATATATATATATATATATCTTTTAAAAAATAAATAGAAGTACTAAAAAATTAAATAAGAATTTAATTATTTTAAAACATATAAAATTATAACTACATAATAATTTTACGTTTATAGACTAATTTACGAGTTAGTTTACCAAACATTTTAAATAAAAAAGTTAGTTTATTGGTTTGGAACTAATATGTAAAATAAAAAATGACTAAAAACACAGTTAAGAGAAAGTGAATTGATAGAAAAGTTTCTTTTAAATACTTTTAAAATTCCTTCTTAAGATCATTGTTTAAAAGGCAATTAAATGCCACAATCAGATTTAAAATAATATGTAGAATATGAGAATAAAGATATATAAATATTTTATACTAGTTTGATTTTATCTGAATCTATATATCACCTTAGCTCGATTTCTAATAATAATATTAAATTATTTAATTATTAAAAAAACTCCCATTTAATTAAAGTAAAAAAATACAAATATTTTTTGAAACACCCATATTTATAAAGGTGATAAAAATACAAATTATTTGCAACAAGCAGTAGTGTAAGGTTCCAATACATATTACAAAAAATATATATATAACCTTAAAATGTGACAGATTTACAATGAAAGACCTATATAATAATCATTCTTTTGAAGAATCTTGAGTATTTCCTTTTCTACTAAGATGTAATGTAAAAATACTATCATGATATCTATCAAACCCCTCTTTTTTCGAAAAGCATAGAATGGTATCAATAACGGAAAGAAATTTTTCTTTTTAAAAGATTTTAGAGGTAATTGATCAAAATAATCAATTATTATTAATGATAATTAATTATCATGATGTTCATAGTGAGAAATATTTTAAAAATAATTTAATCAATTATTTTCTAAGAGGTTGAGTTTTTCAGGTTATCTAACATAATCCATTATTAATCACTTGTTTGTGAAACATTAAAAACTATTGTTGACATAATTGACTACTTTTTAATATAATCAATTAATTATATACTTAACATAATCGGTAATTGTAAATAAAATAAAAATAAGTTTTTCAATACAAATTTGCTCAAAAATGTCTTAGAGATTTATTCATGTTTTACGTTTCCATCATATTAAGATAATTACCAGTGAGGAAATAATAATGGACAACAAGAAGCATATATCATTAAATCTATTTTTTTTTTCATATTTTGCTAATATTATAAACTAAGAACTTATCAACTAAAAACTAGATTTAAAAAAAATAAATAAACTTTTGAGTATTCTTTGAGTTCGTATTTACTCTAAACTAATAATTGTTAAGATTGGTAGTCATTATTGTCTAACTCCTTGAGTATTATTTTTTAAGTCACTCTCCTAATTTAACAAGTATTTTCTTTTCAAACAATTACACAGAGTCTTAATGATAACTAGATCACAGTTTTTCGTCAATTAATAAAAAGAATAGTATCTTATGATGTATACAAAGTTTAGGATTTCTCTATTAATTTACTAGAATAAACATAACTTGTATCCTTACATAACTTTTAGGACACATAAAAATTTTAACAAAATTTCAACACTTGTAAATTATAATTTTTTTTTATTTTTCTCTTTAAAATATGTCTTTATATATAAGTTTGAAAATAGTGGTTGCATTCTCTTTTCTAATATAATATATTTCAACTCTCTTCCTTGTCTTCTCTCTTTTTACTATTGTTGATGACTTTGAACATTAAAAAATATTTAATATATTGTATGCAACATTAATTTTTCTTCTTGTGATAGTTATAGCTATTAGTACTTATCTTTTTATAAAAACATTTTATACCAAGAATAATTAAAATATCCAGCCAGAATATGTGATAGTTATAGCTATTAGTACTTATATTTTTCAGAAAACATTTTATACCAAGAATAATTAAAATATACACCGTACAATAGAGATAATTGGACTACTATTGATAAAATAAACCGTGTCAAGAAAATTAAATGATGTTTTAACTTTTTGTCCGAAACCCAAAAAATATTTAAATAAACTTTATGTTGGCACGACCACTTCTGATAACTGGCATTTAAAAACATTATCTGAGTGACGTATTTTGAATTCAAGAATATTCTTTAATCTACTATCATCTATAAGCTTTAGTTATATTTATTGTCTAATTTTTAATTATCAACTATCAGACGACGTAATGGTTGGTCAATATAGTATTTTTATGATCTAATATATGAGACACTTAATCTAATCTTCATTTTATTAAACATAGCTAAATGCCTTATTAATTTAAGAACTTATCAAAGGTGTTAAGAACTTAATCAAAGGGATAGGGTGTTGAACTTTTACCTAAATTTCAAAACAAAATTAATTGAGAATTTATAGTTTTATAAATTAAACTTTTCTATTTTATTAATTTAAAAAGCTAATTTTAAATAACTATTAAGCTGAGTTGCAGGTTCAGAATACTCCTTGTTCAGATTTTTCTTGGCACACCATGTTTTGTAAGATGATTGTTTGCTTTCTCGAAAACTGTGAGATACAAGCCCTGAAGCTTGGTGTTCAAACTGGATGGGACATGACTTTTGATCGGTGCAGTGTGAAAGTGATAGTATGGAATATTTGGTATACTTAATTAATGGCTGGAATATGGAACATGTGGACCTGCATGATATAGAAAGGTTTATCTGAATTGAGATTAGCAGATAATGGAGGAACATGTTGGTTCACGAGCTAAGACTATTGCAACACGGGGTTCTTCATCAGTGTTCGTTAGCATTCACTTTAGTAACTGCTTTTGTTTAATTCACAAGTTTAAAGGGGAAAATAATGCCTAATCTTTTCACCCAATATCATAATTATCTGAAAGAAAACAACTTCGAAGATGATTTACTAGTAATTATTGAATAATGGTAGAATTACTGAGTAAAAAAGCACCATAGATACTATAACATTGTTGGAAGACTAATACCTAAACACCATGATCCATATTCAACCATGAGAGTTAAGGGTGGTGAGAATTAAGCATAATAATGTACACTTTCAAGTGAAAGAAGAAAAGAGATTATTTATAAGGAGATAGTTAACAAGGGTATGCATTATTAGAAGGTTCGAAAGTACACAAAGCTATGCAAGCAAGTAAGAGAATAGCAGAAGAAGCACCATCTTCCTCCATATTGGAACTGCTTCTCTTGAACTTGTTCATCTTCCCTTTGTTACACTCAATCTCTTTCTGCCATTTCTGCACTCTACTCCTCTTCTTTACTTCATCTATTTTGGACACCATTGTATATTATTTCTTTCGAGCAAGACTACTACTTATTATTCTATGCATGTAATACTCCTTTTATAGAGTTCTGATTCAAAATTGTCCTTGCTTTAGGCCATTTATCACTCAGCTAGAAATTACTCCAAGCAGTGAAAGATTGGCCCATTTTTTCAAATTGTGAAAATACTGATATACCATAAATGCAGGATTATAATATTTTTTTGAATGTAGGACCATGTTGGGAACTTAGGGATAAGAATGTGGTACTATTGACATTTGACATATCTTTGGTGTTACAGCTACACAGCACCTACCATACCTCAGATTTCTACTTTACAGTGATGTGTCAATCTTGTGTTCCAAGATTGGCGGCAAATTTTGTAAATTTGTGTTTTCAGTATTCATCTCATCAATTCAATAACCATTAACTCCTTCCGCTCCCTGCGCCAAATAAAACGTGTGTACACTGAATATGCAGTTGCATAGTCCATTCTATATTAATGACTTCTATTTTTATCAGTTTCTTTTGGACTGATATGGCTTCAGATTTAATTTTCAAAATGTCAGAACTCGTTTTGGATGTATCTGAAGATCATGCACTGTTGTATCATTATTGCACTATCTATACATATTTTTAATATTGTAAACTTTATGTTTAGGTTGATGAATTTGAATTACACTACAGGAGTGAAGATATAACATTTTCCATATTTTTATGTCACATTGTTTGTGTTATCTAATTTCTACACTTTTCTTTTATTTAAAATCATTACATAAAAAGATGTAAATAGAATTTATATTTTATACTTTTGTTGTTGGGGATATCAAAACATTCATCCCTCTGCAAAATGGTACATGATTTTCTTTTTGAGATATGAAAGTACCAAATAATTTTAAAAAGTTCGTACATCTTCTGTTCCTCTTACCCATCCTCTTTCTGTTACAATGAATGACTGTTACAATGCAGTGCTATTTTATGGGTAGACACACGGTCATTATTTATAGTATTCCACCATGATATAATTAAAATCTTTAATAAAATTTATTTGGTGTCTGTAATACCCAAAAAATAGTAATTATGCAGTAAACTTAAAATGATAAATAAAAAAAAGAATAGAGGAATATCGTTATAAAATTTAAAATGACATAATTTTTCCTGTAAATTTAGTAGTTACCATCATGCATGTAAGTTATAGTTAAAAATTAAATTAAGTTTTGATAGCAAATAAGGTTACTCAATTTGATGCTGGTTTATTTCTCAACATGATTGGTTGCAAATAAAGTAATGTGTAAACCAGGGAACCATTGTTTGCTATTTATTATTCAAATATTTGAGTTGTTGCTTTAGGTTGACATTTGTCTAACCGCCACTTAAAGCCTAAATACATGGATGCTGCTTAATGAGGCAAAGTTAATATTAAAAATTTAATCAATTTGTTGACTAATTTCTTGATTGCAAGGTACGAGTGCAAATATCTAGCCTTGAAGATTCAATAATTTAGGGATGACATACCTAAGAAAAATGAAGGGTTTGAGTAAGAACAAACTCTATTAGAATGAAAGAGAATTGTGTTTTTGTGTAGGTGAAGAAAACTAGTAGAGCATAGATATATCACCTACACGTTTAAGATGCTAATTGAATGTTTACTTTAGGAAAAAAAATAGTCATTTTCATAAGATATTTTATAATTGTTTTCAAATATTGTATTTGTTGTTCATTTAAATGTTGATATTTACGTGTTTTTATTAATAACTAATAGAAAAAGAATTTTAAAAATTATTAATAATGAGTAAATTTAAAATATTGGAAATATCATTTTAATTTTTTGATAAAAACAACTAAACTAATTTTTTTAATGGTATATCTAATTCTTTTAACTGTGTATTATATTAAGGAAGGATGCAGTAATTAGCATAAATTCACTTAAAAGATTATTACACCATCTTTTATCTTTATACAATATCTAAACGAATGCAACGAAAACCTAAACAAAAGACTAATTAATGCATACGTAGCAACGTAAGAACTAACACAAAACCCAAGAGGAAATGCTAGTTTAATATTAGATTTACAATGTTTAACAAGAATATGAAATTTAAAACGAAATTAGTAGTGAAGAAAAAATCTAAAGTAGTTATTATTCTCTATTTTTATAATTATTAGATTAATATATATATATATATATATATATATATATATATATATATATATAAAAAATATCTAAGTATTCTAAATATAGTTTTAAAAAAGTCCTTTTTCATTTTCATAATTTATAATTTATTCTCGTAACATTTAATGGTTGAGATTACTTAATTACTAGAACACACTAGATATTTCTTAGTGAGACTTTTTCTTGTTATTAATTCATGAAACTTTCATAATTCATATGACAATCTGTAGGGAAAAAAAACTTCTTTCTTACACATTTTTTTTATATAATATATGTATAAAAATAACACAAAATATGGAATGTTTTAGTAATAAAAATTAAATTATAGGAAAATAAATGATAAAGATAAGTAATTCCAAAACTAAGATTTATTTTTCAACTTCCTTTTTTTATAAAAAGTTAATTATGTGTAACTAATCATACGCATTAGGTTTTAAGAAAAAAAAAATCTCTTAAAATAATTTTATCATTCTTTAAAATATAAATATTTTTATTTTTAAAAATGTTAAATATTTAAAAATTGTGTATAGAAATTATTATTTTACACAAAGTAATTGATATGCATTAGATAAATTATTTATAATTTGATAGTATTCTTAAGTTTAGATTTGAATGAATTATTTGAACATCATTACAATAAAAAATTCAGTTTTCTATAGATACTACCCGCATATGAGGTTAGTATGTAAATTTATTTTACTCAAAAAAATATCTATATGTAATATCATTGTTGAGTGGAAAAAGATATCATTGTTGAGTGGAAAAAGGAGAATGCGCAAAGAAGTGTTGGCAAAGAATTATTATCTACGGATAGAACCAGGTGGGAAAATAAGAAGCATGAGTAATATTATTCAATCAATAGGTAAAATTAAAAATAATTAAAAAATATATTCATTCTCAAAATTTTTTTTTTTTTTTGACTTTCTTAAAAGTTTCGTGAAGACTTTTTTACTGTAAAGACTTAAATTCCCAAATTTTCCAACACCTTTCGTTCCCAAATCCGAAACTCTGACTCAAAGTTGCATTTATACCCTAACTTTTGTTCCAAAATTTAAAACCTAAAATCCCCAATTACTAAGGTATTGACACTCCATTGTTTAGTTTTTTGTGTACCGTGATTATTGGACTTTGTTGTTTCTTTAGGACGGACACTGGAAAGAAGGTACATGCTTGTTTGGATTAGTTTATTTTCTTCCAATATAGAGAATTCAGTTGATTAATGTTGTTAGATGTTAATGAAGAAGGGATCTATTGAATGTTGAAATGGTTTGTTGTGTGGTTCAATAGGAGTGAGATAATGAGTAATACAACAACATGATAAATTTAATTATGATTGATTTTGAATGAGTCTAATATCATTTTTAATATATGATTTTATATCTAATTTAACTTTATAAAATTATATACTTGACTTACATGTTATAATTTGATTTTATTTTAGTTGTGATAACTTTTGTGATCATATAATTAAAGAGGTATTAGTGATTAGTACTAATATTGTAAAATATATTATTACATTAGTCATGTTTAGATATATAAAATGTAAATCATCTTTAATTGTATTATATATTTAATAATTATTATTGATGATGATAAGAACCAAATAGAAATGTATTATTACTACTAAAGAAAAATTTAATTACATCACATTTTTTTTATGTTGAGGTTGTGCATTTTGCTAATTTTAAAGACAAAAATCTCACTATATAACAATTAAGAGTTATTTCGGAGTCATATCAATATGAAAAATTGATTTTTTGACATTTCGAGTGTCTGTAAAATGGTATATGGCCATACGAATGTGAAGATGAATGACTATGAGTTTGCTTTGGTATATTTAAACAAGATAAGTTATATAAACGAACCATTGATTCTGACACATTAAGTAAGACAAATATTTTATGTCAGTAATCTATCTAATGACAAGTGGTCAATAGTCATAGAAGGAAGAAGCATGCATGCAACTCACAATGACAACTCTCTCTAAATATGTATGAGATGTTGTCTTTCTCATCAAGAACACTTAATGTTATGTAGACAACCAAATGGATGTCAAACATGTTATTTAGGAGTGATTATGATGAAGGGATATGGAAAAACATAACTTCTAATAAGTGTGTGTATGTGGGAGTGTTACAAATTTTTGTATTTTTATTATATAAAATATTGTGTGAAATGACTTGTTGAGATTGTTACTTTTCAAGATTATGTAGACTCCAAATCTGAAAGTTGAAAGAACATACATGATATTATTGACTCTTTAAATTAAGTAAGATACATAAACATAACATTATTTTTATTTTACTTTTATGATAATCACTTGATGAAATGTTTCAGATCTTTATCTATTAATCTCTATAATATCTAATAATGACGTCAAAATGTTGAAAGAATAGTGAGTTAGTTTCCTTTTCCAATATAAATAGTTTAGTTTTATTTAGTTGTTGATAAATTTTTAAGTTAAAAAACATGATTTACATAAAATTTTGAGTTAAAATGTTTATTATTATTGGAAATTTTCTATATTTCAAGTTTTGTTTTAAAGTGAAAACTAATATTATTTAAAAAAAAAAAAAAAACTTCCAAAGTTTACATCGAAGCATGATTATAATATGTATTTAGTTTACATGTATATAAACCTTTAAATTTGTTTACATAAAAACTGAATTGAAAATCGACACTATAATCTATATGTTTATGCACCACTAATAGGAAGCTTTTCTGTATATTTTTCAGCATAAATTATATTAATATTTCCCTTTCATGCATTGAAGATTTATCTTTTCTGACAGAAACAAGTCCATGCAGCACTCGATTATAAACTAGAAAATACTAGTGCATAGTCATTGAAGAACGGACACGTATAGATAATAATTCAAGGGATTTGAAAGTTATATATTTTTCACTTGGCATTTGAAAGCGATGTGGAAATTTATGTTTGCCATGAAGTTCAGTGAATGAAAAGGAACGAGCTGTGCTTCATAACTCAATGTTTTTTGTCACTGAAACAGACAAATCAAGTACAGGATGAGGACTCCATCCATATTTCATAAAATTCTCAAGAAATTATTCAGTTTTATGGAGATTTCAATAACATGACATTGTTTGGTCAATAATCTTATTTAAAGTATGGTTTGTTTTTGGAGTTTATTTTGTATTACTAGTTATTCTATCACATCTTTATCCTTAAAAAAATGTTTGGGTGGGTGAAGAGAATATCTTACCCTACTTTAGGTCGAAACATTCTTTAACTAGCATAATTAAATTTATTAACTCTGTTGAAAATAAAGTTGATTTTTTATTTTATAATATTATAGACTTTTCTATAATTAGTAGGGTAGTTAGGAAAAGTCTACAATATTCTAGAGATGTCTAATATTAATAGGATAGTTGGGAGAAGTCCACAATTATTAGGATAGTTAATAATTTAGGAGTCTAGAATATTTCCATAAATATTATAAATAGAGCTAGTCATTTGGCATTTGTATCAAACCATTTTGAGAAATCAAAGTCGTCCAAAGTTTCTTTCTTCTTCTCTTGAATCATTCTCCTTTATTTTTGAGATTATTCTTCTTTGGTTGTATTTTTCCATCCTTTGAGTGTTCGGTCTTGGGCCAGCAGGCTTGTTCTCTTTTTTCTTCTGTTCTTTTATATTTTACATGGTATCAGAGCCATAAGGGCTCTAGTATCGTGTGTCAAGATCCCTGGGTGGAAAAATCAACCGGTACCTCAAAAATGGATTCAAGTGGTCGTAGTGGACTTGGTATTGAGGTATTAAATCAGTTCAACTACAAGGTATGGAGGACTTGTATGGAGTCTTACCTCATTGGTGAAGATTTGTGGGATGTTGTTGACGGGAGTAATACAACTTCTCCCACAAACAAGCAAGGAAATGCTGATGCATTCAAAAGATGGAAGCAGTTGAATGCAAAAGCGGAGTTCGTGTTGAAACGGTCGATTTCTCACGACTTGTTCGATCACATCATGCAGTGCAATTCAGCCCATGAAATTTGGCGGACTCTTGACAGACTCTTCAATAAGAAGGATGAAGCACGACTTCAGATTTTGGAGAATGAGCTCGCTAACACCACGCAGGGTAATCTCTCCATTTCTGAGTATTTTCTTAAAATTAAAAATTTTGTTCGGAGATTTCCTTGTTAAATCCAGAAGAGACAATTTCTAAAGCTCAGATAAGAAGAATCATTATTCGAGGATTGAAGCGGGAGTACATTCCATATGTGACATCGATACAAGGATGGGTTCAACAACCATCCTTGGAGGAGTTCGAGAATCTACTATCCTCTCAAGAGTCACTAGCAAAGCAAATGGCTAGTGTCTCAATAAAAGAAGAAGAAGGGAGTGCTCTCATGGCAAGACATAAGTTTTCAAGAATAAAGGAAATCGAAATAGCTCGACCTCTCGCCCATATGACAAAAGCAACTCCAGTCCGAGTGGAGTACATGGTGAGTCTTCTAACACTACCTCCAATAAGAAGATTTTCAAATGCTATCGATGTGGCAAAACTGGGCATATTAAAAGATTTTGCCGAGTTAAATTACGAGAGAGCAATGTAGCTGACAAGATTGAGGAGGAAGAAGACTGGGGGAAGTGTTTTGTGGCGGAGACAAAATTTGTTGGTGCCTTGGCTTCTATCAACCTTGAAAATGACTGGATGGTGGATTTTAGTCGTGGTCATCATCTAAGGGAAGATCAATCCAAGTTTTCTAGCCCTCGAAAGTATGATGGGAATGAAGCCAAATTCACGGCCAATACTGTAATGGTGGTTGTGTCGACACTGACGATAAAAGCAGTGTCTCCAACGACTTTCGACGATAAACATGTACTATCCTCGAACTCATCTCTGATTGTTGAAAATAATAATTTAGTGCACCACAAAAGGAGTTGCACAGTTGAGCCTGAGCTGTTAGAGGAAATTGAAAGGCTTAGAAAGGAGAACTCGCAACTGAATCACGAGATGAGTCAATTGAAGAGTTTTTGTAATAACATACTCACTTTGTTGACCAATTACGGTTCTGGTTTTAGCTGTCGACAGTTAGAATCATCTGCTGGTGATGTGAATGTGTCGGTGTCGGAAGGGAAAGCTCCAAAGCTTTTGCCTACGAAGCATGTTTCTTCCACTGATGATATCGTGCATGTCGATGGCGCCGCTGGCTTCTTGCCATGTACGATGGTGAATAGGGCAGAAGTAGAGGTTCCTAAGTTGGTTGGAGTTTCTATTGGATTTAAATAGTGTATAACAGAGTGCAAAGCGGAACCGGAGGGAGATCAAATGCAAACACAAATGCATGCACAAACACAATCGTCCCAAGAACCAGAGGAGCATGACTTTTTTAGAGAAAAGGTTCTTGAAAGCACCATTGATGCATTGGAAGTGCAAAGCGAGGAAAATATTGTCGACATTTTCACAAAGTCTTTCCAAGACTTCCTTGGTACGAGATTCAGCATAATATCCAAAAAATCACTTTAAGGAGAGTGTTGAAAATAAAGTTGATTTTTTGTTTTACAATATTCTAGACTTTTCTATAATTAGTAGGGTAGTTAGGAGAAGTCTACAATATTCTAGAGATGTCTAATATTAATAGGGTAGTTGGGAGAAGTCCACAATTATTAGGATAGTTGAGAATTTAGGAGTCTAGAATATTCTCATAAATATAATAAACAGAGCTAGTCATTTGGCATTTGTATCAAGCCATCTTGAGAAATCAAAGTCCTCCAAAGTTTCTTTATTCTTCTCTTGAATCATTCTCCTTTATTTTTGATGTTATTCTTCTTTGATTATATTCTTTCATCCTTTGAGTGTTCGGTCTTGGACCAGCAGGGCTTGTTCTTTGTTATGTTGTTCTTTTATATTTTACAAACTCAATCATCTTCATTTCAAATAATATTTATGAACACATGGTTAGATGGTAAGAATATATGTCAGATTTTATATTGGATAACTTGACTATAATGTGGTAGAGGAAATTTCTGTGAATACGAATGTAAAATATCATATGTTTAAACAATATATTTTATTTAGTGTTTAATAATTTTTAAAGCTGATTATTTAATATTTTTTATATAAGTCCTTGAAGAGATATTTATTTTAGCTTAAATCTTTGAAATAGTTTTCGTTTCTCCTTTGGTTCTTAAATATTTTTGTCATAAACCAACTAGATTTTTGAGTTGTGCATTATGTCAAGTACAAATCATTATTGAATAGTTTATGTAATCATTTAACATGTATATGAATAATAAAATTGACTAAAGTAACAAAAGAGCTTTAAACTAAATTTTTTATTTTATTATTTACTTAATTTGAAGTAAATTTTTATTGATTATTCCTGAAATAGTTATACATTAAATATCTTAAATATATTAAAGCCAATAATATAGAGAGAGGTATTTGCAATTCAGTTATATGGTTTGTTTGTCACCAATTGTTGGAGATTTCCTTGTATTTTTTTTTTTCTTCTCGGATATTTCTTAAAAAAATGTAATTTTACTCTAAAACAAGAGAAGATAACCCCAACTTTTCATACTATGATGAGAAAAATGTTTTCTTTTGCACCCCTATTAACTTTTATCTACACTCCATAAAATTCAAAATACCTCGATAACCTTTTTTTTTCTTTTGTATAAAAATGGAGTAGACACACCATTTTTATCTTTTTTTTTTTTTCTGAGGCTGGTATGGAGAGCTTACGAAGGAGTTGGGAGTGATGAGAAGGAGATTTTAAAATATTATTTGAATTAAAATGAAGATTGTTAAGTTTGAAGATGAGCAGTTGTTTGACTTTTAATTTTAATTTTTTAAGTATGGTTTGGAGTTTATTATTAATTGTGTAATTTAAAGCTGTTTTGAATTATATGATTCAAAAGTAAAAAGTACTTTTGAAATGTACAATTTTAAAGTCAAAATTACGTTTTAAATTATATAATTTAAAAGTCAATTTGTTCTAAAATTGTATAGTATAATTAATTTTACCTTTTGGATTGTACATTCTATAAGTTTAAATTAATTTTTAAATTTTGTGATCATATGATTCAAAAGTCAAAATTATGTTTTAGAATATAGAATATGCAACATAAATTTAACTTGTGAGTCCACTGAATTGTATAGTTAGAACCAAACTTAAAAAAAAAAATCCCAAAAATCATTCCCAAATTACACAATTTAAAAAATTCCCGAAAAATGAAATTAAGAATGCAACTCAGGAAATCTAAATGCAAGGAAAAGAGTGAGAGGAAGCGTAAGGAATGAGAGAAGAGTGAGAAGGAAGAGAGAAGAGTGAGCAGTGAGAGAGAAGAGAACATATGAAGGACAAATAATAAGTTTAGAGACAATTTGGTATTTTACTCTTCCTGTAGGGTGCAGATAAAACTTATGTGGTGCAAAAATAAATATGCTGCTAAGAAATGAGCATTTCTAAGATTGGACAAATTCTTCCTGCACCCTAATATCTTCTTCTTGCACCCTAATATAAATTTTTAATTCCACAACTGACCCTATCAGGTTCATGTAGGAAAAAAAATAAGAACCGGATGGCACCCCCATCCGGTTCACATTTCAAAAAAAAATGACAACCGGATGGCACCCCCATCCGGTTGTCATTTCAAAATAAAATGACAACCGGATGGGGCTACCATCCGGTTCTCATTTCCAAATCAAAATGAGAACCGGATGGAACCCATCCGGTTCTTATATATCAAATCGGAAAATTGTTCTGTTCGTCGTCGACAACGCCTAAACCCCAAATCAACTACTCTAATCAGCAATATCACTTACTAATTGCTAATAAACACCAAAAATTACTTACTTATTGCTTGTTTTAAGGATTAATCAAAGATTTGGAAACAGATGTTAAAATAAAATCCGGATGGAATGTCATCCGGTTTTCTTTTTTTTTACATTATGAACCGGATGGGTGTGTTGGGGTATTTATGGAATTAAAATATTTGTATTAGGATGCAGGAAGCGTGTATTAAGGTGCAGGAAGAACTTGTCCTAAGATTGTAGTTCGACTTAACAGAGCCCAAAAATTTAAGATTAATTTGGGCTAGTCTACGCGGCCCTTATTATTTTGTTTAACTCTTTCAGCTTTATTTATTTTTATTAAATTTTATATATTACACTGATCTATACACTGAAAATAGAATATAACAATTTAAGTGAAAGAAAAAGACAATTTTATTAAATTGTAAGTACATTAAATATCCAATATCAATCATAATGTAAAAATATGATAAATTATTACAATTCAGCTATAAAGTGGTTTAACAAATGAGGCTACCAGTCAATTCATTTTATCCACACCTTGCAATAAATTGCTAATTTGTCGCAAAGTTAGTCCAGCGAAATCAAAGTCTAAAATTGATTTTTTCTTGTTAAAGATAAAATTATTTCTTAAATCAATATCACAATTTTT
>Ga0209700_101109_pt1 | contig 54457 bp, 29 predicted proteins | sample SiratroredBW_FD_187528 | JGI IMG/M metagenome (GOLD analysis project Ga0209700, IMG submission 187528) | Root nodule microbial communities of legume samples collected from California, USA - Siratro red BW (SPAdes) (version 2) | ecosystem: Host-associated > Plants > Roots > Nodule | place: USA...
TTTTTTTTTTTTTTTTTTTGTTAAATCTTGTGGTACAAAAAAATGTGGTTGGAACACTTCATTAAAGATGACCAGCCAAATTTGTTCATGGATATTAATCATCAACATAAGATATTCTTAAATGATTTCTAATAAGTTTACATTAAAACTAGCCATTATTTTTACATTGTCATGCAACAAAATAATACCCTACTCATAACTTTTAAAGTATTAATGTGTCAACAAAATAGTGTTGTTTTGTTAGCAAGAACATCAGTTAAATCTGATGATAATGTTTTCTGTCTGATGAACTTTATGATACATTTGTAATGGAAAATATCTGGTGCTAACACATGATACGTTTTTTTCTTCTTGTTCAGCAGAGACAGAGTCCGTGGTGATTAATGTTTTGGAAAAGAAAGTGACACTTACTTTCAAATCACCACCTATGGAGAAAGTTACCACTCGACAAATTACTCAGATCAACAAGAATTCACTCCCCAAAATTGCCATCATCAAACGGATGTTTCGTTCTTCCCGGGCTTCACCAAAATGACTTGCCACATGTTCATAATTTTTTGTAGATTCATTTCACTATGTACAGAACAAAATTTGTGGATTCATGATTCCATTAGTTTGGTGATTGATAATGAGTTTGACACGGATGAAGATTTTGTATTCACGACTCAATCTGATTTGCGATTCCTTTTAATTTTAAAGAAATTATTTTTATTGAACTTTTTATTCGAATAGTGTTTTCTATCTTGTGGATGGAAATTAGGTTACACAATGCTTACATTCATCTTTTTCTTTTAGAATAATCATCCTTTTGTCCATCACGTTCATGTTCAGGTGACTTTATACATCTTTATTATATATTGCTAATTTCTCGAATCCATTTAGTTATAATCAATGTATTGTTGGTGTTCGCTAACAATTTTGATATGAAAAGAATTTTTAGGGGATTAAGAAAAATAGAATGTCTGTACATTATTTGATAGTTTTAAAGAAAATAAAACTTTTTAGATTTGATAGCTTTCATGATCCTTACATTAGGATGATTTTTTCAAAATTTCCATACTATTTTATTTCTTTTAAAATGAATTAATATAATCTCTTTCATATAGTGACGAGAGTTTTATTACAATCACACATTCTCGTAGTGTAACTTTAGCATCAATTTCACGAAATATATTATATTGACTTATGTTAAAAAAAATGAGATGAAATTAAAAACATTCATAAATTGGACAAAATTGAAAAAAATATTGCATATGGTTGAGAAGGGTAGATCCATGATACATTATTTGTATCATTTGAATCTATTGATTCGTGTGAGTCTTAAGTAGCACTTTGCCATTGGTTAAAGCTTACCACTTTCTATAGGCAACAAAAGTATAGTTTAAATATGAGGTGTTACTTTAATGCTGTTTATGAATTAACTTAGGAAACAAATAAAGAGATGCTTTAGAGATTTTATTAGCATTGCCTGAGGCTATGCAAAGCATGTGCATGAAGAGATGCTTCCCCTTGCCATGTTGTTTTCAAATGAATTAAGTGTAAAGGTAAAGTGAAGGATAAAAGGACTTATAAGACAAACAACTACCTTATATAGCCACTCCAACTCCAAGTGGAATCAGATTCCAAAACAAATACACAATAAATATGAATATGAATATAAGTTGATCCAAGACCACCATCATATTCATATTTCATATTCTTCAGCACCCAACAAACTCCTTTTCCATTTGCCTTTTGGCTTATCCAAAGTAAAAATCAATCGTGGGTTCCATCAATTCCCACCCCATGTCGGAAAAGGCAAGTTTTTAATTTTTCCCCACAAAAGATTCTTCATTTTCAAAAGCCCTTGATTTTTTAGGTCAAGTGTTTTGTTGGTTTCTTAATGTTGGTTCTGTTTATAAAAACGCAGTATTGTTGCATGATCATGAGAATCAACGTTGACTGCAATTCTTGCTGCAGAAAATTAAGGAGAATCATTCTACGGATGAAAGGTAATGACTTAAATTAATGTTATTGTGAATTAATTATTGTTGTTGTTTTTATCAATAAATAGTATGTTCCTTTAGCAAGTGTAAAGACTCTTTCTTCAAGGCTCTTTTATTTTAATCTTCATAGTAATCTTATTTTATCTTTTAATTTGAAAAAATATTATTCCTCAAAATATTTGAAAAAAGGATTTGTCCCTCTAAAGTAAGCACATGCGTTTTAGAAGATAAAATAAATATTAGCCACTAATTACAATGTCAAAAATTTAAAAAATGTAAATGAGATTAAATATATATTAACAAAATCTAACACCAATTATAATTCATACTGATGAGTAAACATGTGGGCACATATTAAATATTGGTAGCATTAAGTTACCACTTTTCATAATTTACTTATTTTTGTTAATTTCTTCTCAGGAATTAAAAATATAATATTAAAATTTAAAGAATTAAAGATTTAATTGAAGGGATAAAACATTTATACCAAATTTTAAGTATCACCACTATTTTTTTACAATAATTATTTAAAAAATAAAATCTATATATTTTTATATTGGTAATGCTCAGATATTAATGTCTTGTTATTAAAGAAGGTGAAAATTTTTAACAACCACTTTCTTATTTCAATTGAAGTCATAGAGAACCATTTGATAGAGAAGCAGCAGCGTAGGGTATGTGTGTTTGGAAGGTTTGAACCAGCTGATGTTGCAATAAAGATAAAGAAGAAGATGAACAGAAGAGTTGAGATCCTTGAAGTTCAAGAAATGGAAGGAGAAGTTGAAAACGAAGGAGAATAGAAAGCAGATAGAAGAGAGAGTAAGAACCATGCCATGCATGACACAGTGTATATAATAGGTTACATGCAAATGTGGTTGGTTCTCAAACTTAGTTGGAAATTGAAGTTGCTGTATTTAAAGGAAGTAAAATAGGATAATGAAAAATAAAAATACACCACTTGCATGTATAATTCTTGGACTTATTTAATTTTTTTTGTTACAATAAGTGATAAGAAGGTGTTTATTGTATTAGATTTATTTATATTAACATGCACCAATACACAAGAGTTTTTTTTTTCATTAGATATTCAGATTATTTATATTGAATAAAGTAAAAAAGTTTATATTTATGTGAAACTATAAGTTGTCCAACGTGAATGGATAGTAGGCAAGGAAAAAATAAATCCAAAATGAATGGATAGTAGGCAAGGAAAAAATAAATCCAAAATTTATGTTGGACCATGCATAATTTAAATTTTGAACTGTTTTAAATTTTAATTATTTTTGCTCAAAACTAAAATATGAAATATAGAAAAATACCAATTGACATTTAAATATAATATAAACACTTATAAAAAAAATGTAATAAAAAAATATAATCTAACATAAAAATTAGCTAAACTTAAAAATTATCTAACTATAATATCTCTCATTGGAAAGGAAGATTATCCATTTTTTTCTTATTTATTTGATGTCATTATGAGACAATGGAGCTTGGTTGAAAATTTGTCACATTTGACTCATGTTATTATGCAATAGTTATAAAGTACTTTTAGACTTTCACTAGTAGAAAAAAATATATTTTACATCGGTTTTAAAAGACATTCTATATCTGATGTTGATGCATGCGATGTAGAAAGTCCTAAGTTTTCTACATCAGCTCCAGAACCGATGTAGTATGTGCATTTACTACATCGGTTGATAAATCACTGACATAAAATACTAATCTTGAGAGCACTCAGAAAGAGATACTATATCGGTTGGCAGCCACAACTAATACAATATCTCATTTAATATGATGAAAATGAGGAGCTTGAAGAGATACTACATCGGTAAGAGCCACAACCGATGTAATATCTCTTTCAGCGCCTCATTTCCATCATATTAAATGAGATATTACATCGGTTGGGAGTCACAACCGATGTAGTATCTTATTTCCCAACCAATGTAGTATTTCATTGAATATGATGGAAATGAGACATTGGAAGAGATACTACATTGGTTGTGGATCTTAAGTGATGTAGTATCTCCCCTATTACATCGGTTATTACTTACAATCGATGTAATATCTCTATTTTAATTTTTTTTTATTTTATGTTGATAAATCTCTAATCCATACAAGGAAACACTGCATAAATTTTCAAATTTTTTTGACTAGTATATATATGTGAAATAGAAAAAAATAGCTCAAAAATACTAACAAAAAATAAAAAAAAATACTAAACAATGAAATTTTAAAAAAAATTTGAATCCAGAACACCCTACGGAGATTGCCCACAAAATTCGTTACCCAATTTTGAGCAATTTTTATTTTTGAAATGCCTTAATTCGATCTCTCTATCAAAAGTTATGACCATTTGAAGTTTTTTTGCCATAAATTTTGACAACTCAAAATATATGCTAAATCTATATATTGTAAGAACTCTAATTTGAAATATACACTAAAAGAAGTTGCTGTTAAAAAATTTCGGTCAAAAACAAATTTTAACTATTTTTAATGAATTTTACAAAAATGCTAACCTATTACAAAGGGAAGTAGCGATGGGGTAAAGGTGGCACCAGATAGTCATGCTCATGCATCAAGTAAGATCACTACTATGACATCCTTAATGACTTTTAACTTCAACGTAAAAACAAGTTAAAAAAACAAACCACATACATAAAAAATGTGAAATAAAGCAACATAAAACACAGGTAAAGAACCAGAGAGACTCAAGCGTCACGAGAGAAGAACAAATAGCAAGAGCAGTGAAAATGCTAGGTTAAAAAACACTTATATTACATCAGTTGTTTAAAACAATCAATGTAATAAGTCTGCATCAAAATGTGGAGCATACAACGCCACTTTCTACACTGGTTGAAGCTCACAACTGATATAGAAAGTCACTTTATTACATCGGTTGAAGTAGCAACCGATGTAGTAAGTGATGCGCTTAATTTTCTTTTCAAATTTTTTGTGAGACTTTTCTAGGTTATTTTCTACATCAGTTGTATGTAGCAACTGATGTAGAGTAACCCTTATTACATCGATTATCCTTTAACCAATGTAATATGGTCTCATTTATTTACAAAATTACCACCATGGTTTTGTTTACAATGGTTACCTTTTAACCGACATTATATCCTATTGCAAAATTTCGTTTTTCTACTAGTGTTTAGTAAATGTTGAAATGTGTTACCTCTGTACAAGATTCAGCATACCTGCCTAAATAATGACTCTCATCCAGTATATGATATAGTAGACACATTTAAATACAACAAGCTGCCTATTACACTAAAATGATAAACAATTGACAAAAATTATTTCCATGCAAATTTTAAATAAAATAATTATTTTATGTTTTAAAAGTTTCCTAACCTTAGGATACATAAATTGCAAGGACTTTATTTTGTCCCTTCTACTTAAAATATTTGTGCCAGTTGCACCTCTAATTACAATAAGGTCATATGTTAGTTGGAATATAGTTATATTTGTTCAATGTAATGAAAAATGTTAATTTACCCTTATAATAAGCCTTTCATTTCCTTGTTGCGTTTTCTTTGAAGCAAACAAGACCACACTACTATGTAATCCCTAACTATAATTGCAATTAATTTCTAATAGACCTACAATGAATTTCAAATAATTACCTATATGATTACCATAATTTTAAAAAAATACAAGTTAAAAAACTAACCCATCAATGTATTGAGCTAAGTAGATATGCCTCTATAAGTCACTCATCCGTATTTGCAAGTCTTATTAGATTTGAACCTTCGTACCAAACTTTTTAGATGGATTGACGATGGGGTCTCTCTAGTGGACTGAGTAAACTTTAGTATAATTGAAAGTGGGGTTGTTGTATCCTCAATGATTAGAAAGTTCTTCAGATATTTGATGTTTCTTTTGTCAATAATGATAGATATATAATGATAAAAACTACATCTTAAAACTATAAATAAACAAGAAGGATAGAGTACCTTGATAGAGACAAGCATTGGAGTTATATTAAGACAATATTTTTAGCATTGTTGCTATCATGAGATTTGATGAAGCCAACACTGGACCGAGAAAGTTGTGATCTGATGAAGTCAACTTTGGAACAAGAATGTTGTATTTTGATGAAGCCTTTATTGAATCGAGAAGGTTGTGATTTGATGAAGCCAACATTGGACCGAGATGATATGTTTTGATGAAGCCTTTACTGAACCGAGAAGATTATTGATTTAATGAAGAAAACTTAGACCAAGAATGAAGATTAGTTGAAGTTGTTTTTGATTAAGGGTTTCTGAGTTTTTGAATATATGGATATGACTTTCCGAGTTTCAAGCAATACGAATGTTACATTCTGAGATTGTGAGGATACGATTTCGACTCTCGGTTATTCAAGTGATAAGTATGTGGCATTCTGAGTTACTAGACATATGGTTTCGGCTCTCGGTCATGCAAGCCATACAGATGCGGCTCATGTATCCAATGCTGCCCATGCATACAGATGCGACTCACTCATCCAATGTGGCTCATGTATCCAATACATCTTATGCATCCAATTCTTTTCAATTGGTATCTAGAGCTAGGGCTTGTATTTTACTCAAGTTCTGGATCCATGGCCGATAACAAATTACCTTTCGCTGAGGGAGCCTCGATAAGCAGGCCACCCATATTTAATGGTGTGAATTATCAATTTTGGAAAGTAAGGATGAAAATCTTTATTGAATCAATTGATTGTGACATTTGGAATGCGATTGTGAATGATCCGTTTATTCCTATGACTATTGTTGGTGGGGTAACTGTTGAAAAATCTTTTGATGAACTTACTGATGTTGAGAACAAGAAAGTACAATATCATTGCATTGCCAAGAACATTATAACATCCGCTTTGAATCTAGATGAGTTTTTCAAGGTTTCACAATGCAATTCCGAAAAGAGATGTGGGATATTCTTGAGGTTACTCATGAAGGTACCACTGACGTAAAGAGGGCAAGGAAGCATGTCTTGATTCAAGAATATGAGTTGTTATAAATATAGCCAGGAGAAACCATTGTTGACGTTCAGAAACATTTCACGCACATTGTCAACCATCTCATTGGTATCGACAACCCAAGGTGACAAAGATTTTGAAAACTAGTGATTTGAGTACATCGACCACTGCTGCACTCTTTGAAAAATTGAGGGAGCACGAGTTAGAGATAATAAGGCTGAAGGAAATGAAGACTACAGAGAAAAAGAACAGAAGCCTTTCACTCAAGAGAAATGTTGCAGATGAAGAGTACAATGATGAAGAGCCCTGGTGATTGCAGTGATATGGAGAACCTGAATTTGCTGACAAAGAGGTTCAAGAAATCCATCAAGATGTAGGGCAAAGTGAAGAACCAACAAAGCAAAAGGTATAACAAGAAACCCGAATTTGGTTCTTCTAAATTCACTTGTTTTGGTTGTGGTAAACATGATCATATTAAAGTAGACTGCCCAAGCATGACAAACAAAGATAAAGGACAAGAAAAGAAGAGCAATAGAGTTGGAAAAACAAGAAGAGCCTATATAGCTTGGGAAGACAATGATACGTCTTGAAGCAACTCTTTACAGGAAGAAATTGAGGTAAACCTATATCTCATGGCTGGAGAGAAATCAGAGGTGAACAGTGTAAATTCCAGTGCCTCATTTAATAGTGAAAATTACAATTCTCTTCTTCAAGCATTGTTTGAAACTCATGAAGAAGCTAATAGATTGAGTTTATCGAACAATTGGTTAAAGGGGTTAAACAACTGGTTAGAAGGGAGAGTCAAAGAACTAGAATATGAGCTTTTGACTTTGAAAACTAATTTTGATAATTTAGAAATGGTCTACAAATCTACATCTTCCAATGACTTTGATTTTCGAAAGACTGCCAATTGTGAAGACTGTGTAGTTCTTAAAAACAAGGTAAACTATTTGATAAAGGCTACTTCTAGACTCTCTATGCGAACTGTAAATCTCAATGCCATATTGGGTTCACAAAACTATGTTTTTGAAAAGGCTGGTTTCCAGAGAAAACAAAAGAAGTTCAACAGTTTCTTTAGACATAATAAAAACCAGTCTTCACCCTTTATCACATGTTTTTATTGTATGAAGAAAGGCCACTCCGTTAGAAACTATATAGTAAAGAATTTTGATGTGCTTAAAGGTTTGGTTAGGTGGGTGTAGAAAAGCATTACTAACATTAATGGACCCAAATTTAATAGCGTACCGAATTTAAAACCTAAACTATTTTGCATGTCAATGTAGCAGCCAAGAAGCAAATGTGGTATCTTGGCAGTGGCTGCTCCAAACACATGACAGGAGACGCATCTTAGTTGGTAAATATCAAGTGGAAACGTGATGGGTATGGCACCTATGGAGAAAACAACCAAGGGAAGATACTTGGTGTTGGTGACATTGGTGGAGAAGAGTCAATGACAATAAAAGATGTGTTATTAGTTGATGGTTAAAGCACAACCTGCTAAGCATAAGTCAATTTTGCAATAAAGGCTACAAGATTATATTTGAATCAGAATTGTGCCTTATAGCAGATGCAACTACAAAGGAGATTGTGCTAGTAGGTAATAGGGTAAACAATGTGTATATGTTGAATGTGTCTTGTATTGATTCTAGTATGATCTGGTTGTTATCTAAGATGATGAGACATGGTTGTGGCATAGACGTTTAGCTCATATACACATGCATCATTTGAATATGATTGCCTCTAAAGATTTATTATTAGCCTTCTTAAGCTCAAGTTTGAGAACGATAGGATTTGTGATGCATGTCAAAGGGGTAAACAGATCAAAACCTCTTTTAAACTGAATAATTCTGTTTCAACATCCAGACCTCTTGAACTGCTTCACATGAACTTGTTTGGTCCTTTTAGAACTATGAGCATATGAGGTAATTATTATAGTCTTGTAGTTGTTGATGACTATTCTCATTTTGCATGGACTCTTTTCATATCTGCTATAGATGAAGTCTATCATGCTTTTAAAAGACTTGCAAAAGTTATTCAAAATGAGAAATTTTTTTGTATTTCTATAATTAAATCTGATTATGGAGGAGAGTTCCAAAATGAAAAATTTGAAAAGTTTTGTGAAAAGTTTGGGATTAAACATTGTTTTTCAACACCCAGAACTCCATAGCAGAATGGAGTTGTGGAGAGGAAGAACAAGTCTTTGGAGGAACTAGCGAGAACACTTTTGAATGAAACTAGTTTACCAAAATACTTTTGGGTTGATGCGGTAAGCACAACATGCTATGTTTTGAACAGAGTTTTGATAAGACTTATTTTAAAGAAAACTCCCTATGAACTGTTTTAAAGGCAGAAAACCCAATATTTCTCATTTGAAAGTTTTTGGATGTAAATGTTTTATATTGAACAATGGTAAAGATAACTTTGGAAAGTTTGATTCAAAAGCTGATGATTGAATCTTCCTTGGCTATTCATTGCATGGTCATGCATATAGAGCATTTAATAAGAGAAACATGCTAGTTGAGGAATCTATGCACATTGCATTTGATGAATCTAACCAAACGTGCAAGAATGTACAGTCAGGTGTAGAAGATGATGATTTATCTGAAGATAGATACAGTACAAAACTACAATATGAACCAGAGAAAGTTGCACAACTACAGGAAATTCAATCAACTGTTCCTACCACCCACTCGCTCGAATCGAGAGTTGCTGCATAAAGAATCAATTTTGATTTGCCTAAAAAGTGACAAGTTCCAAGAAATCTGTCATTGGACAATGTAATTGGTTAAGTAGAGAGAGAAGTTTCAACCAGAAGATCACTTAATCTATATTGTGAATGTCAGAACCGGGATCACGACGGGGATAACAATCCGAAAAGAATTAATAAAAATTTTATTTGAAAATTTAGAAAAAGGAGTCGCCATCATAGTTTTTATGGAAAACTATGGAAAAACAAAAAAAAACAAGGATAACGTTAGTTTGTGAAACCGGGTGTAGATCCGGGAGTCACTTACGTGCGGGAAAGGTATTAACACCCCCACTACGTCCGTCTTAAGATGGTACCCTTAATTAAATAAGTAAAATGAGTGTGATTTTTAACATATTTATTTTCCAAAAAGAGACAAAATGCAGATAAAACAAACAAAAATATTTTTTCAGTTTTTAGGGTCCGACAAGGTTTGACCTTGCCCTTATGTATTTCAATCGAGGATGGAAAATCAGGGCTACGTAGTTCTTTTTTTGAAAATTTTTTGTTTGAAATGTTTGATAATTTTTTTTAATTCTTGAAAGTGTTATATTTTTTTAGTTTTTGAAAATGTTATATATGTTTTGTAATTTTAAAAAATTTTCACATTTGAAAATTTGATAATTTTGATATTTTCGTGAATTTTTTGAGAGAAAATTTCGTATTGGATACCGCTTTTTTGATTATCCAAACGAAACAACGAAAGTTTTTCAAATTAAATCTCGCATAACGTGTGTGGTTATTTGGATATTTAATTAAATTTTTATTTTAAAAAGATACAAATAAAGGATTTAAATATATTTTTTAAATATTTTATATATTTTTTATTTTTGAAAACTTTACATTTTTTATTATATGATTATATAATATTTTTTTAAAGATAACAATTTAATTGAATAAAATTAAAAATATCTTTATTTTTATAAAAAAAAAGAAATAGAATAAAAATAAAGACACTAGAAGACAAAAAAGTAAAAAAAAAATGGATGTAGCGCATGACATCCTCTCATCCACTATCAGTTTCAACTACTGTCAAACCTTTTTATTCACGTTGCCCGTTCAATCTTATTTTAATTGAATAAAATAAAAAATATCTTCATGTTTATGAAAGAAAAAGAAATAAAATAAAGACACTACAAGACAAAAAAAAAGTTTAAAAAAATGGATGCAACATATGTCACGCATGGCACCCTCTCATCCACTCTCAGTCTCAACTACTGCCAAACCTTTTTATACACGCTGCCCTTTCCTTTAATTTTTTTTCACAAAATAAAACTCCAATGGGCCAGGCCCAAACGAAGCTGCTTCACAAGTTAACTTAACCTAATACTGAAATAGGCTAAAGGGAGTAGACTTGAGGGTAGCAGCGCCGCATCAGAGACTTAGAGTTCGTGGACAGCTAGAAGAGGCGGCACCCAACATGCTGATGGGGCCAGACGGTGGCGGAGGACTTGCAACGGTGATGTTTGGAGATGGTGGCATGGCTCGCGACGGGGAATGGGGCCTTTTGGTGGTTAGGGTGATGCCATGGCGGTGAGGGGCTTGGGATCTTGGTGGTTAGAGGCACGTGGGAGGAGATTCAAGGCTGTTTGGTGCAAAGGACGTGGGTGGTGAGCTTCCGGCGGCGTGAAGGGGATCACTCCTATGCCTGATTCTGTTTTTGGTTAAGAAATTACATATGGCTATTTGTGGTTTTCTGATTTGGTTTATATTTTTTGGGTTTTCTCTGACTTTGATCGAATATTCAGTTGGATTCAAAGTTTATTTTTGGTTCGAAAATATTGGCTCTGGGTGGTTTTGATTGGGATTGATCTCTAGAAAAGTCCCCCCCCCCCCTTCCCCCCTTTTTTTTTTTTGAATTTTGACTTGAGATTGGATGTAGGTTTCTTGTGATATATATTATTTATGATAGAAATAACAGCATTATGCCAAGGCAGTAACATATTCTTAACTTATGTAGATTTTCCTTTTATAATCAAACGTATTTACTGAACTAATTAAACTTATTCTCAGGTGTCTATGGAAACACAATACTAGAAGCATAGTCAGAGCACAATCGTTCAAAGAATCAATAATCAGATCAGTGAAGTTATAAGCAACTACAATAAGAGCATAGAACCAAAACCATACCAATGCAGCAATGAACAGAGTCACACCCAAAACCAGACCAGTGCAGTAATGAAAATAGTCACAATACCTCTTGAAGTCTAATGTAATTTACGATTCTTTGAACTCTTCTTTCTTCCTTCTATTTTCAATTTCAAGCAATTTCTCCTTCGTTGAACTTCAGAATATAGGAAAATGTCTCCTCGAACTCTCTCTGTAACTCTCCTCTCCTTAGAGAACCCAATAGAGTATATATGAATTATGTGATTGAGAGAAGAGAATGCAAGGATCAATAGGGAGCATTCTTGCGTGTTCCAGTGTTGTCCGACTTTAAGTGCTGTTGGAGGTTTGATTGCAGGAATCGAACATCTTGTTAAGGAAACTCTAAGAAAATGTTGCAGGATGGACAGGGCAATTTCTTGTTAGGAACAGGGAATGCTTCTGCTGAGGAGAACAACGCAACATAGAAAGCATTGAACAGTGCAAAGTGCAGAGGGAGCGGGGGCACATAGGAGGAGCGTAATGTGCCCGTCATGCTCTTTTTTTTTTATCATTTTTATTATTATTTTAAAATGCAATAAAAATAAAAAAATTAAAATTAAAATAAAAAAGACAAATAAAAATATTTTTTTTGTTTTTTTATAAATGAAAAAGAGATAAAAATCTAAATTATAATAATAAAAGAAAATTAAAGATAATTATAAAATTGCAAATTATATTTTTGTATTTTCTAACTTAAGAGAAAAATAATAAATTTAGAGATGAAATTTTTTTATTTTCTAAAATTAATTAGAAACAATTTTTTTCTTTTTATCTAGACGAAATTGCGTATTGATAGTGAACATATGGCTTTTGCATTACAAGTGAAACCCAAAACTGTGGCTAAAGCATTGATGGACAACAACTGGATTAATGTAATGCATGAGGAGCTAAATCAATTTGCAAGGAATGCAATGTGGACTCTTGTTCCAAGATCGAAGAAGATGAATGTGATTGGAACGAAGTGAGTTTTCAAGAACAAGGGAGACGATCAAGGAGTCATAGTTAGAAACAAAGCAAGGTTGGTTGCTAAAGGCTACAATCAAGAATAAGGAATTGACTTTGGGGAGACGTATGCACCAGTGGCCAGATTGGAAGTAGGAAGACTATTGTTAGTGTATGCATAACTGGATTCAAGCTTTATAAAATGGATGTCAAGAGTGTTTTTCTAAATTGATACATAATAAAGATGTATATGTGAGTCAACCTCTAGGTTTTGAAGATCACAAGTATCCAGAACAAGTCTACAAACTTAAGAAGACTTTGTATGGGTTGAAGCAAGCACCTCGACAGTGGTTTGAGAGATTAAGTAATTTCTTGCTTTCTCAAAGCTATGAGATAGGAAAAACAGACACGACTCTATTTATAAAGAAATCATGCAATGACATTATACTTGTTCAAGTTTATGTTGATGATATAATTTTTGGATCCACTAATGAGAATCTCTGTGAGCAATCTGTAGCAACTATGTAGGGAGAGTTTGAGATGTCTATTATGGTAGAGTTGAACTACTTCTTAGGACCGCAAATTAAAAAATTCAAGCATGGGAAGTTTCTAAGCCAAGATTAATATTGTAGGGAGTTGATTGAAAAGTTTGAAATGGAGAATTGCAAGGAGGCTGCAACACCAATTGTTACTGGAACCTTGATGCAGATGATAAAGGAGTTAGTGTAGATTAGACCAAATACAGAGGTTTAATTGGCTCACTCTTATATCTAACAGCAACCAGGCTAGATATCATGTTTAGTGTATGCTTGTGTGCAAGGTATCAATCAAACCCCAAGAAATCACACTTCCTGGCAGCAAAACGAATTCTAAAGTATCTTAAGGGGACTACTGAAGTTGGATTATGGTATCCAAGTGAAGTATCATTAAGCTTAGTTGGCTATTATAATTATGATTTTACAGGTTGTAAATTAGATAGAAAAAGCACAAGTGGAACTTATCACTTGCTTGGATCAAGTCTAATCTCATGACACAACAATAAGCAAGCTTGCGTAACATTGTCAAAAATGCAGAATATATAGCTGCTGGAAGCTGTTTTGCACAAAGTGTTTGGCTTAAGCAACAACTAAGTGACTTTGGTTTAAATCTCTATAGAATTCCTTTGTTTTGTGATAATACTAGTGTAATCAATTTAACAAGGAATCCAGTTCAACATTCCATAACTAAACACATTGAAATTCGCCACCATTTTATTAAAGATCATGTTAACAATGGTGACTGTGAAATTCAATTTGTTGTTTCTGAAAAGCAATTGGCTGATTTATTTACCAAGCCATTGAACAAGAAGAGATTCAATTTTCTGAGAACTGAACTTGGCATAATTGATTTGAGTAGTGTTACATGAATTTGTTCGAGCAATTCTGACAAGGTTTTAGTTTCTGAAGAACTTGTTTAATCGATTGAAATAGTAATTCAATTGATTGATATTTTGCTACATTAACCTTAATCACTTAAGACAAAAATGCAATTAATTATGATGTGAATTTATTTTACTGTGCATGTTGGGGAACTGTTATGAGAGACTTGTGTAGATACAATTGCAGTCAACAAAGGAAATTGAAAAACTTGAAGCATGGGGTTAGCGTGTACAAAAGGAGAAATGTACAAAGTATCACATGTCTTCAATCATTTGGAAGTCAAAGAGTCAAAAGCTGCTATGAGAGAATTATGAAGATAAGTTTTGTCTCTTTCAATTGATTGAATATCTGCAGAATCCCAATTACTCCTTTACAGCTAATTGATTTGTACTTCTTTACATGTTGGTTACTACATACTGTACTGCACTTCAATGCACGTAACTCTACATTTAGCATGCATTATGTGTTGTATTTCTACATACATTCTGTTTTACTTAGCCTAAGTACTCTCTCTAAACTTCAAGCACTTCTTTCTCCTCAACAATGTCGGTCTCCACTACACCGAGAAAGAGATCTAGGAGGTCCGAGAAAAGGGCCATCGTAGGAGAAAGCAGTGATAATGGGGATTTGGAAAGGTGATTCTCTGATAACCACAAGTAGATTGCGAAATATCTCCACAAGATCAGTCGCAAAGTAATGAGCAAACCAAAGGTTGTGAAGCTCGAATGGCTAGAAGAGGAGAATCTGAACAACATCAAGACGCTGCTCAAATTTAAAAAGCTGGACAAATTCCTGAATTTGGCAGGAATCTGTATCCAGATTTGGTGAGGGGCTTCTTCACCATCCTTTCGTTTGTGGATGAAATTATGTGTTCACACGTGAAAGGGGTGGACATGATCATCATCGACGACGAATGGACGATGATCACTAGATTGAAGAACTTAGGCAGAGTTGTCAGAAAAGGGAATATTGCATTGCTTGAAGGATTCAACAAGGTAGAATTCTTCAGGTCTTGCTTGAGGAACCCCCATGTAGCAACAAGAGGCTATCATGTTGGAATGTTGTCTATGAATCCCAGGATTCTTGCATTTATAGAAGTGTGGCAACTAATTCTTAAAGGGTATAGCCATGTAGTGTTGACAAAAGAATATTTGATCTTGATGTATTGTATAATGCATTGTCTAAAGATCAATTGGGTTAATGTGATAAAAGAGCAGATGGTCAAGACCAGGAAAATGGTTGATTATTGTATCCGTACGTTACTTTTGTATCCAAGTTCATTGAGCATTTCGGAGTTGATCTGGAGGATGAGTTAGTGGAAACCGTGAAGCCCTACAACGAAGTAACTACTGCAACTCTTCATAAGATTGGTCTCAAGAAGATCAATGATCACTAGCTATGCAGAGATGATGACGAAAATGAAGAAGAGGGAGAACTGAGTACTGCTGCAGCTACTGGACATAATGCTCTTGTTCATATGCACCTCCAGAGGAAAGAGGTGAACCTTTTTTCAAGGTTTGAGAAATTGGTCTTTGGTAGGCTTGATATTATTAGCCAATATCAGAGGAGCCACAATGAATATTGTGCAACAAGGTTCCAATACCTAGACGGACAAATAAAAGCAATTCAAGAGCAACTTGGGGACATGTGCTTTGGTTGAGAAGAATAGGATTTGCATACATATACATGTAATTGGTCATAACTTTCTTCAAACCCATTTGATGAATCCAATAGGGGGAGAAGTGTAGTGTGTGTTTGTGTGTCTCCATGTTTTTCTGCTGCTTCTAAGCTATGTTGTGAGCCTCTTCCTTTTACATTTTGCTGGTTTATATTATTGTATATTTTCTTACTGATGGTTTCTGTAGGATTTCTTCTACTTAGGACTTTTTTTGTTGATTAAGTTTGGTTGATTCTAATGTAATCCAGTTTGATTAATGAAATTTCGTATTCTCATTTTGTGTTTAATGTTGGAAGTTTAATATTGTAGTTAACCCTTTTTTATTATTGAATAGAGTATTCAACTATGGGGGAACATTATTTCATACGGTTTTTGACGCACATTCGATGAGAAAATAAAGATACGATTTAATCATTTACATTTAACACACTGGTTTGTCTTCATCAAATTGAGGGAGATTATTAGCACTGTTGCTACCATGTGATTTGATGAAGCCAACACTGGACCGAGAAAGTTGTGATCTGATGAAGTCAACATTGGAACGAGAAGGTTGTGTTTTGATGAAGCCTTTACTGAACTAAGAAGGTTTTGACTTGATGAAGCCAACACTGGACCGAGATGATTTATTTTGATGAAGCCTATACTGAACCGAGAAAGTTATTGATTTATTGAGGAAAACTTAGACCAAGAATGAAGATTAGTTAAAGTTATTTTTTGACTAATAGTTTCTAAGTTTTTGAATATATGGATATAACTTTCTGAGTTTCTAGCAATACGAATGCAAAATTATGAGATTGTGAGGATACAGTTTCGACTCTCGGTTATTCAAGTGATATGGACGTGGCATTCTGAGTTACTGGACATACGGTTTTGGTTCTCAGTCATCCAAGCCATACAGATGCGGCTCATGTATCCAATGCGGCTCATGCATACAGATGCAATTCCCTCATCTAATGTGGCTCATGTATCTAATACGACTTATGCATCCAATGGACCTAACAGGTCAACGCGGTCAATGTGGCCTGAGAGGTCAATGTGGTCAATGTAGCCTAAGCGGTCACGACAATATGACCACATGGAGATGCGGCTATGCTGAGAAATGGTCATGAAGATGCAGTTACCTAGAGATACGATGCTTAGTGATGCAGTCATGCATATGCGACCACTCAAAGGTACGACGCTTAGTGGTGTGGGAATACAGATGCGACCACTAAGAGATACAACCTTTGGTCATGAAGTCATGAAGAGGCGGTCACTCATAGATATGACTTGAGGTCATTCGAAGATACGACCATGAAGAGATGTGGCGTTGTTGACATGCCTTTCTTCCTTTCGGTTTGAGGCATTTTTTATGTGGGTTTGTTCCTTTAACCGTGAGTATGCATTATCTTAACCACGTGGACGAGCTTCAAAAACTACAAAATTTGTTTTTAACAAAATTCTTTATCATTTTTCAAAAATCTCTTTTACGAAGTAATGTACTTAAAGTTTTCAAAAATTAACTTGGTAAAAAATTTGTTTTGCGAAAAATCAATCAATTGATTCTGGTTGTTCAATCGATTGAATTGAGCCAGTTTATTCTGTTTTACAACTGTTTTGCTTATAAAATAGTTTCATGTGACTTTCTAAAAAAGAGAATGATTACATAGTGATTTTACATTTTTTTAGAAAGCCTTACGTGTGAAAAAGTTTGTTCTGTTAATAATCAGCGAGCCTTTGATTAAGTAAGTTTTTCTAATCAAGAAAACTAAAGATTGTAGATCTTGAAGCTCTCCATTGATGAACATCGTGCTACTTTAGTTTCAATTCATTAGAGATAAGTTTTGCTACACTATTTTTTCTCTGATTAAATTGTATTGTGCAGTATTGATTTCGGTTTTGATTTTCTCTTGTATTTGTGATTGTGTAGACTACAAATTGTATAGGGTTTACGTTTGTAGTGGTGCAGTAGGATTCTGCACTGTTTTTGTAATCTTTGTAGGGTTAAAAGGTGTTTTTTCTGTAGGGTGCAGTGGGTTCTTACGATGGGCAAGTGTACTGTATTGTTCTTGATTGAAATGTGCGTTCTTCAGTGAATTTCTTTGCTTGTGGGCAAAGAGACTGGATGTAGTTCTTGAGAAAGAGTGAACCTATATAATTCTTGGTGTTCTTGTTCTCTTTCCCTTATCTTGGTATGAGCGTATTTTTGTGACGTATTACTGTGTATGCATGAGTAGTTTAATTGATTAATTTTGCATTTCACTTGATTGTTTCTGTGTTGGACATTCAAAATTCACGTAATTGATTGTTTTATTAAAGAAATTTCATTCTTACTATTAATTCTTTTCAAAGCTTGCGAAAGTTTTTCAACATTCAATTCACCCCCTCTTGAACTCAGCATATAATTCTTTTCAACATTGTGATTAAATAAAACTTAAATATATCTGCATTCCCTATTCACATATGTAATTTATAATTGTTCTTTTATTCTTATTTCTTAACCAAGTTAATTACTTAATCATGGTTACCTAGAGATTGAAGAACAATAAGTCAATTCCTTGACTTGATGAGATTTAGGGTTTCGGAAATAATTTGTACTCTGTTCCCGGTAGCTGCACTTTTATTGTTGATTGAGTTTGATCATAAAAGTTAAACATATTTCTCAATATCATTAACCCCTAAGATAATGTATTATCAGCAAAGGTCTACAATACAAGCATTAACACTAAAACTTAACTAAGTAAGGATAGGTTTCAGATCTTTATTGAGATTCCTCTAATGTAAAGAAGTTCACATATAACTCAATCTGCATCAATGCAAATATTTATCTACAAAGTGGCGATGGGCGTAATTAGTTTGTGTTACAATTTTTTCCCAACTTTAAGCATCCTAAGAACGACTCAATTTTCTTGAGTCAGCCCAGTTGTTAGCGTCAGTATTCCAACTTTGTCCTTATTTGCTCTTCAGGGATTCTATATTTAAACTCATTTACAACTTTAAATAAAAACATAACTGTCACAACCGGGATCACGACGGGGACGACGATCCGAAAAAATTACGTAATTTTTTTTAAAACAATGGAGTCACCATCATAATTTTTATGAAAAACTATGGAAAAACTAAAAAATGAGGATAAGACTAGTTTGCAAAACCAAATCTAGATCCGGGAGACGGTTACGTGTGGGAAAGGTATTAGAACTCACACAACGTCCGTCCTAAGACGGTACCTTTAATTAAATAAATAAACCGAGTTTGATTTTTCAAAACATTTATTTTTCCAAGAAAAAGACAGAGATTAAGATAAAACAAATAAAATATTTTTTCTAGTTTTGGGGCCGACAAGGTTTGACCTTGCTCCTACGTATCTCTATTAGGGATAGAGAATCAAGGTTACATAGTTCTTTTTTTTTTTTTTTGAAAATTGTTTGGTTGGATGTTGATTTGTTTTGATTTTTTAATTTTCTATTGTTTTTGTATTTTTCCTATTTTTTCCTACTTTTAGTGATTTTTGTAGTTTTCTGCATTTTTGGGTTTTTTTTTTGTGAGGAGTGGATGGTATGAGATAAGGAGGCGACGAGCGTACCATCAATCTACACAAAAATGCCAACGAGCGTGGCTTGCGTTGGTTTAGGCTGGTATACAAATGATGGTTTGGTGGATGAAAAAGTTGTGAGAGGGCAAGGCCAAATTTGGATGGTCAAATGGTGTCAAATTAAAGGTGAGTTTAAAGGCTTTCCATTGGTTACATATACACCCCTAGCAACTTCAAGGATTGGGAGAACGAATTCTCCAAAGTTGGTGTGTTTGATGAATTTGAATTTTTAACTTGGTCAAAATTTGGTGTTCTAAAATCAGTTTGGGACCCCAACTTTGGGATCAAAATTGATGGTTCAAATGACATCATAAATGCACCTATGGCATACCATTAGAAAGATCATGAATAGATATTTCTAACAAGCACAAATATATCCCTTGGAGGTTCTTAAATTGAGAGAAAACTCCATCGAAAGTTAGGCACTTGAAAACTGAAATTTGCCCTATAATGTAGTTTCTGAAAAGAACCCAGAAACCAGTTTGGGGATAGATTTTTCGAGTTGAATTCGAAGGCTCAAATGGTAACATAAATGCACTTATTATAGACCACTGAAAAACTTGTAAAACGACCTTTCCAAAGACTACTCACACACCTTCTAAAGGTTCAAGGATAGGGAGAACGAATTCTACAAATTTGGCTAGTTGGCTGTCTCTCATGACTTAGTTTCTAGGAAGCCCAGAAACCAGTTTGGAGCACTACTTTCGGGGTGATTTTGGGTGACCAAATGATCTGATAAATGCACCCACCCTAGACCAATGGAAAGAGGGTAAAAAGATATTTCCAATGATAGCTCATGCACCTCCTAAAGCTTCAAGACCAGGGAAAATGAACCTCCGAAAGTCAGCCCAAAGACAAGGTTTATGATTTTATGTGGTGCCCAGAAAATAGTCTAAGTTACCCATGCTGGACCCGTATCTTGACATTCATTTTTGAGGGATCTAGAGGTTTCATAAATGGGGTTGTGGCATACCACTGAAAAGAGGGTAAACCCAGCTTTCCAATGCAACCCCCAGCTTCTCTTAAAGGTTCCTAGATCTCCTGAAATCTGCTATCAAAGTTAGCTAGTTGAATACTGAGCTCGCTGGACTGGTTTTCTGGCGAGTCTCTAGTGATGGCGAAACGCCGCGCCATGGGGTGACGAACGTTCCTATCCTCCTTCTCATCCCAATGGAGGTGGAATGCAGGAGAAAGGAGGTTTGTGGTGGGAGAAAATGAGCTCGCAAGGCTTGCCGATCATCTTTCTCAATGGGACTTGCACCGATGAGCCTCCGACAAGGCTCAAATGGAGGTTTCAAGGCGTCTTCAAGTTATAGAAACAGTGAGAATGAGATGGGGGAAAGAGACGCACCTAATGGAGGCAAAAAACCCGATTTTGGTGGCGGTTGGTGGTGGAGCTCCGACCAAGCCTGATTTTTCGACGAGAGCTTCTCCAAGCTTTTTGAAGCTATTTTGGGTTGCTCCGATTGTTCTGGAGGCTTCTTGGAGGTGATTGGAAGGTGTTTAGGCGAAAAAACAGGGAGGAAAGGACTTTCTTCGTGAAAAACCGTGGTGTCTAACCATGAAGGAGTATGTGAGCAATATGAGTGTTGTATGTGCAAGGTGAGTGTAGAGTGAGATGAGTGAGGGGAGTCTTGTGGCTCAAGAGTGTAAGGTGGTTCAGCGGTGTGGATGATGATGATGGTTTGAGATCCCCTCTTTGTTTTTCTTCCTCTTCTTTTTGTGTTCTCTATCCCTTAAAGAGAGCCCTCTCTTTTTCATTTCCCAAAAGATCCCTGCCTTTTCATTTCCCAAGAGCCCCATGCGTTTTTTATTTCCCAAGAGACCAAAGCAGCTTTTGCATTGGCCAAGAAATCCTCATAAATCTTCTAAATCTTTTTGATTTTTGGAGAAAGAAAACATGATGGGAAAAAGATCTTCAGAGATCTTCCCTCAATTTTTATTATTACTTTTTATTTTATTTATTATTTGTTATTTACTTTTTTTTTCAAATTATAAATGATAAAAATAAAACATTTTTTTAGAACACTTTTGAAATAAAGTCCATTCGGACAATCAGGTGTTGACAATAACCTAATAACGTTTGTTACCATTTCATATATATATATATAAATATTCTTTTATACATTATATATTGTTGTTTATTAAGTATTTTTTAACACAAATTCTTATTATCAGGTAATTGTTATTTTAAGCTTAAATAATTATCTATAATAAAAAAGTCACCTATAAAATAAAAATTACTTAAAATAACATTATAAAATTATTTATATTTCTAATTGCTTTTTATGTATTTTCTATTTTAATAATTATCATAATAATAAAATTTTTATTACATTATAAAATAATAAGGATAATGTTATATACACATTTGTTTATAACAATTATCTATAACAATAAAGAGGATAAACTACACAACTTTTATAATTTGATCTTTTAAATAATTAATTTTTTAAGTTCAAATATGTAATATTCTAGAAAATAATTATAGAATAAAAGTGTACTATAGGGCTGACGTGGCAACCCCTCAACCAGAATATAACAAAGGTAAGTACAAATCACAACCGAATGTTATATAACTATTTTTTGTTATAAAATCATAACAGAGCAAGATAGACCCAAAGCTATTGAGGCCCAATATAATGCCTATAAATATAGGCTCAGTCACCTAAACAAGATACTTCTAAACTCTCACTTAAATCACCTGCACCCTCCACCCAATTCTAACTTGTGCTTCAGAGTGTCTGCAGGACCCCCCTCCTGGGACGGTGGAATTTGGAGCATTCGGAGCACCAAGGAGCGACTTTTAGGAACAGACAGGGAGCCACCACAGAAGATATTGTTGTTGGTACACAGAAGAAAATGTTATCGCTAATTCTAACTTGAGCGTTAGAGTGTATACAGGACCCCCCTCCTGGGATGGTGGAATTTGGAGCATTCGGAGCACCAAGGAGCGAGCAGACAAGGAGCCACCACAAAGGATATTGTTGTTGCTACACAGAAGATATTGTTGTTGCTAGAGCCAACCGGTCCTTTGCGATAACAGAAAGCAAATGTAGAATTTAATTTTAAAGATAAATAAAATGATGCCTACATATATTTTTCTAAACAAAAGTTTAAATAAAAAAAAATTATTCAATTTTTATTTTTATAACAAAATCATTAACTCTTTTTAAGAAGATATTCAAATTTATTTTATAAAAGCCACCAACTCTATCTAAGTTTTTTTCCCTTTTCTCTCTAAAAATCCATCTTTCTTCCTTATCAGATTGACGATCGGAGGTCACCCTTAGATTCTTGACATTGAGTAGAGTAAGAGTATTTGATTAGAATCGTAGATTAAGTTAGGCTCTTTCTGATATCCCTAGAGCTCTTTGTGAATTTAGGTAAGGAAAGCTAATTGTATGTTTTTTTGTTAGTTTGAAATAGAATTTTATTTAAAAATGATGATATTTGGTAAGAGAAGCTAGTTTGAATATTTTTAATAAATATTGTAATTACTTGTTTTGTGAATTCGGGTAAAGGAAACTAATTGTCTGTTTTTTTATGTTTGTTTGAAATAGAAATTTATCTAAAAAGATGATATTTGGTAAGGGAAGCTAGTTTTAATGTTTTTAATATAAATATTGTAATGTTTTATTTTATTAAGTATGAATTGGATGAATTTGAATTAAATAGAATGAATGTTTTATGTATTGTATGATGTGGTATTAATGTTTGTGACTGATGTGGTGTGTGATCGAGACAGTATTTTCAGGAAAGGAGATACCGTGTTAAAATTAATTAGGATGTGTATCCTAACTCTACTAATTGGACTAGATAATAAGGATTAACACATTTATATGACTGTGCTAGGGTATCGATTAGAACAATCCATATGGATTAATAGGTTCATATGATTGTAAGGTGCGAAAAAGAACCGATTGGATATGGATTGATAGGTTAATATGATTGTGCTACCATGTGAAAAAGAACCGATTGGATTAAATCATATGGATTAAAAGGTTTATATGACTATGCTACATCAATTAGACCATATCATATGGATTGATAGGTTAATATGACTACGCTTTGGACCAAATCATATGGATTAAAAGGTTTATATGACTATGATACGGGGTGAAAAAGAACTGATTAGACCATATTATATGGATTGATATGTTAATATGCCTGCGCAACAATGTGAACAAGAACCGATCGGACCAGATCATATGAATTAACTATGTTACATGAGTGTGATGCGTTAATGATAATGTGATGTATGAGATGAATTTTAAAAGCCTGATGTGTTATAGTTTAACTGAGAATAGAAATTTAATTTATGAATATACATTTTTTTAATAACTCTCTATTTACCTTTTTTGTGTGCTATAATGATAATGTATTATACGTGAGTAAATGATTTGACAAGGGATGTGACACTTTAAAATCTTATATAAAGAATACATTTTGAAATATATGATAAACATATAAATATTTATATTTAGGTCTATTATATAATTTCTATATAATAAATATGGGAGGTTACAAAATACACAAGAAAAACATTACCTATACTAAAATAAAAAATTATTTACTACTTTAATAAAAGTATTTTTATAATTTACTAATATATTTTTATTTCAATAATATTATAAATACATTCTCTTTTCAAAAATGACAATTATATAATTTTTAGAACTATTATAAAATTATATATATGTGTATTAAATTATTATTATTTATTTTAAATTATTTTTTATTGTTTAGTAATAATCTACAACTATGAGCAAAGATAATTCCTCTTTATAATCGTTTTGTAACTAGTATTTTAGTATATACGATTTATAGTCAATTTTACTCTCTATCTCATTTTATTATTTCATCTCCAAATTTTTTGTAATTTTTTAAAATCAATTAACTACCTATAATGAAAACTACTAATTAATTATTTATTTTCTAATTACGTTTTATAAACATTTTTTTATAAATTTAATAATAATTTTTTATAAGAATCAATTATTTATCTTTTATTATCATAAAAAAGTGAACGTACATGTATTTGCAATACTAATATATTATTAATATTTGAAATTATTTTTCAAACTTGAGTTAACCTCTCTTGAGCAGACGAGTTTTGTTTATCTGAGCTGCCCAGGTTCGCAACCGAAGGCAGCTGAGGTGGTTCCTTCCAATTTCCATGACCAGTGTTCTTCCTATAATTTCTGACCGACCCAACACAGAACCAAGCAAAACCCCTAACCCTAAACTTTAACCAACAACCGTATCCGATCATGGTCTCCGGCGACGGCCATGATTCACTGCGCAATAACCGCCATTGCTTTGCTCCGGAGGACGCCGACCGATCCTCGAAGCGCCACCGCCACCGCCACCGCCGCCTCCATGGAAGCAGAAAACACTGCGAAGAAAGTAAACGCCATTGCGAAACCGCCGATTGCGAAAATGCTCCGGTGGCTCCTTATCCGATTCCGCCCCGTAGCTCTGGCACGAATCGTCACGTCCCCTATGATGACGATGTCGAGGAGGGACAAATTCTCGAAGAAGACGATGGCGATATCGCGAAACTAGACGTGCAATCTGATGCTAAGCCCGGCGAAACGGGCGTGACCGGAGATCGAAATGTTCGATCCAATAACGCAAATCTGGTATATCCTATTCAAATTTTGTGGAATTTATTTATTTTAAGGCCATTGGATTCGCCGTCGTGTTGTTCTGTTCGAAAAAAAAAATATCCTTATATATTAGGTATTTCATTTTATCTCTCTTTTCTTGTTGACCATAGAAAGGGAGAATTTGTCTTTACTTCTCATAATTTCTGTCTCCTTCACCTCTATATTTTCTCTCCTTCGATCCATTACAGAGTTTCTCTAGGCGTTTTAGTGAAGAATGGTGGCGTTACAGTTAATTTGTAAGAGACGTTACGTGTCTTCTGTATTTAGCTTTGCTGATGTACTGATGTGATCTTGTTATTTGTTTTTTGTTGATCAATTGTCATTTCATTCTTAGTTACTTATTTGCGTTGTGCAGGGACATTTTGTCAGGGAGACTTTGTTGCATGCTGAAGATTTGAAAACTGAAACACAGTGCACTGTTGATGATAAATTTATTGGTCCTGATGGCGGAGATGAGGCATGCCGAAGGAGTCACTTTGGCAGTGGAATACATGAAGATGGTATGGGCAATGGGCTTTTGGATGGGAAGGATGATATAACTAGTACCGATTCTATGGGCAATGGGCTTTTGGATCATAAATCTTCTGGAAGTGACATGCGGCATGTTGGGCAATATGAATGTTTTGAGCGAAATGAGAAACATAAAGGTTATAGTGATGATGAGGACGTAGAGCTTGACGGAAGGAAAGTTGGTTACTATAGAATCTCTTCCTCAGAAAGTGGAGAGAAATATAGAAGATCAAGACGGTCACGTTCTCCTGATAGATATAGAAGTCAAACAAGATCAAATGGTCGTGCTAGGGACAGATCTCGTTCTGGTAGTATAGCAGAAAGACATGCTCATTCAAAGAAAAGGCACTCTGGTGAAAGGGGGGACCTTTCGTATGCTGGTGGACTGAAGACTGACTACGACCTTGATGATGAAAGAATGATGGCAAGCAGATGGGAGAATAGAGATTTGGTGGACAAAAGAAGTGAACACAGAGCAAGTTATCATGTTCAGGAGGCTAGGGATAGGGATAGGTGTAGAGACAGATATGTCAAGAGAGACTTAAAGATGGAAAAAGAACAAGAGAGGAGTAGGAATATGGAGGTTGATGGGGTGCTTAGAAGGGAAAAAGAACTTGAAAGGAGCAATGAGAGGCACAGAAGGAATGGAGAAGAAGATAGGAGGCAGAGAGAGGATGATAGGCATAGGAGAAGAGAAAAGGAAATAGACAGGAGCTGTGAGATAGTGTTTGATAGGGATAGGAGAAGGGAAAAGGAAAGATATCGAAGTAGAGAGAGAACAAGGGGTGGTGAGAGAGACAGGTACCGGGAGACTGCTGAACATGATGATAGGAGTTGGGAAAGAGACAAAATTAAGAAAAGGGAGAAGCGAGATGATAGAAGGAGGCACACGGGTGGAGACACTTTGAATGGCATGGGTAAGTATCTGGCTCATGAGGATGATTATGATAGTCGTGATAGACATAGAATGCGTTCAAAACAAGAGGAAACAGAATTCCAGCAAGAAAGAAAAAAGAATAAGGTTTATGATGAAAACAAACTCCAGAGGTATTTAAACATTTTAAACAGAATATTGTAAACACTTTTTTTTTTTCTTTATTGGTATGCTTTAATTTTTATTATTTTTTATATCTGAGTTGACTCAATTGTTTTCAGAGGGGAGGATGAACAAGATGAGTTAGATGAGAAGATTACATTGCAATCACCTGATCAAGAAGAGGAAGATTTCAATAGGGTTAAAGAAGAGAGTAGAAGGAGAAGGGAGGCAATCTTAGAAAAATACAAGAAGCAGCAGCAACAAGTAGAACAAAATACAGAAAACAAAGTAATAGGTATTTTTTTTTCTTTTCGCCATAGTTTGATTTTATTGACTAGCCTTAGTTTTGATGACCTTTGAAAAAGTTGAAAACGTCTTTCTGTATTGTTGATTGCAGCTTAGTAGTTAGTAGTTGCCTGTCTATGATGCACTTCCCAAGAATATGATTTTCAAATCATTGCTCTGTTTGTGAATATGTTACATCATATTTATCAAGAGTGCCATTATTTTTAAATTAAAATTGTAAAGGATGTGTCTATAAAATATTCTCTTTTTAGATGCGCATGTGAATTGCAACTTATGATTCTATAGCTGGGTCCTGAACCATGTCCCCTTCTTGATTGAAAGGATACTTGTCTTTGGGATACCCAAAACCATTTCAAATGATGTGGAAGTTCTTGGTTTTCATCTGTAATGTATATTTTTCTCTTAGCTAGCTTTGAACCAAGGACTTAGTTCTTAACATTTAAGCTGAGCCATAGCTATTGATAGCACCACTATCGTGCTAGAATGGAGCAGAGCGGCCACCTTCCACAATTGTGGGTTGTGTCACGTCTCACATCTCTTTTGTGGCTGTTGCACTGTGTTTTTGCAGACTAAATACACTATTTGGCAATCAATGGAGACACGTTTCTTTGAAACCCAAGGGGCTAAAGAAAGCCCTGTCATGATTTGGGTTTCAGGTCTTTTCACCATTAAGGGTTAAAGGGTAAACATGTATACAAACCTCTCAGTCAACCAGTCACTCAGGAGACCAACATAATGGGCCATTTTATAGAGTCAACATTATGTACTGGCTATTTATGAGAAAAATTACTCATTGGAAGAATTTTAGCTTCTATTGTGTTGGATTGAGTTGTGCTTTTAACATTAATAACTCCCGTCCGTGCTTTTGAGTTGCTCTTGAAATATTTAATGGATTTATTTTTGGAAAAAATGGGGCTTTCAATCTTGTACGTTATAGAAAGGTTTCTGTTTATTGTTATTCCATACACCCCACTGTTCCTATTTTAATAACTTTCTAATGCATACTTTTTTTAACTATTGTTAGACAAACAAACTGTAGAGATTCCTCCTACCATTCCCGACATTCTCCATGACGTGGAAGTGGAAACATTATTCTGTGTCAGGAAATCTCCTCTGGAAAATGGGGATATTGCTTCTGATATGATCTCTAGTGCTGGGGGCCTTGGAGAGGGTACACCTAAGGTTTGTATTGAAATTATGTTTTGTTTTATAGAAATGTCAGGGTATCTATTTATATCCTTTGTATCGATTTGGATTTGACATTCATTTATAACATTTACAGGTTGAAGGTGCTGATGACAAATTTTGTGATGATATATTTGGTGAGACACCAACTGGAGTTAAGAAATCAGTAAGCGTTCTGTTAAAAATCTTTTCCAATTACTCGATTCAGTAAGTTGCAGAGCCTGCTGTAAGTTGATTTTGTTTCTGATTAAGGACGTCTTATACACTTTGGGAAGTTGCTTATAGGGAAACTCTCTCGTGTGTCATGTGTCCTGTACTTTTTAACTGCTCTTTCTGTTAATTTCCCCTCACTCTAGTATGTCTCTTTCTCCAATTTTAACCTAAGGCAGTAATAATTGTCAATTTGTCATACCATTAGGTGGCATTTCGTATGGTGGATGTTTCATTTCCAATTAAGCTACTTTTCTGAGGATGATATTATCAGGAATAATATTCCCGATGTTTTTTAAAAAAAAAAAACAGGTTTGGTTCTTATTTAATTTTTGTAGGAATAAGGTTTTATGATCACTGGAAAGGTTAATAGCATTATATTTAGTAGTTATGTGAAGTCTTATTCTCCTCAACAAAGGTGAGGAAATTAATTCTCAACTGAACATTCCTCAGAATTTTTATGTCCTGGAAATCAGTTATGTTAAGCCTTACCGTTATTGATCTACTGTTTATTTTGTTTTGTTTTTTTTTTTTTTGCTTTTTTTTTATTGTGGATTTGTTTTATCTGTATATTAAGATTTCCTTCTTTTCTTTGAAGGAAGGAGAAGGTTTAAGAGTTGAGAGGGGTGGCCTACATGACAATTGGGATGATGCAGAGGGTTATTACAGTGAGTTACTTATTTGATTGTATCTTGCTGTTCTGATCATTCATTTTTATTGTTTCCTTTAGACGTGATTAGTTCTTTTGTGCACCCGTTCACTATGTTCATTATTAATTGATTTTGACTACTTTGCTTATTTTCCATTTTCTGTATTTCTGCAAGTTCTTGAAATCTGTCCTGTTTGAGAACTTTTTTTTGTTTATTATTTTCACTAGTGATTACAAAACGCTGTTTTCTTTTCACCTGAAAAAGCAATTTTTGTTGTTAGTCGGTGAAATATGTGATTCAAAACTCAGCAATATGTTTAATATTTGGCTTGAGTGTTTTCTATGCATCTTTAATGACTTCTTTATCGAAGTATGTTATATATGGAATGATTCATATGCTCCATACCCAATAATTTAAGCTTTTGGGATAGTTAGATCATGGCAATGTATTTACCTTTTTACCTTCATCTGTGGTGGTGTATCGTGTCAATGTGACTGGAATATCTCGTTGGCTCATAGTGTACCTGTTTTCCTGTTCAATAATACATTGTCATGTAATTGTGCAGGTTATCGTTTTGGTGAAGTACTTGATGGCAGGTATGAAGTCATTGCTGCTCATGGGAGAGGTGTCTTTTCAACAGTGGTCCGGGCAAAGAATCTTAAAAGTAGTAATGGTGAACCTGGAGAAGTTGCCATAAAAATAATTCGTAGTAATGATACAATGTGAGTGGCCTTGGTTTGTGTGTATTCTCATTAAAATTTCTGCTGGTTGTAGCAATTGTACCTTATACTCACTATTGTGTTTTGAGTGTTAAAGGTACAAGGCTGGCATGGATGAATCGGTGATATTAAAGAAATTAGTAGGTGCTGATCCAGATGATAAGCGTCATTGCGTTCGTTTCCTTTCTAGTTTCAAGTACAGGAATCACCTTTGTTTAGTTTTTGAATCTCTCCATATGAATCTGCGTGAGGTTTTAAAGAAGTTTGGTCGCAATATTGGCCTCAGGCTAACTGCAGTTAGAGCATATGCTAAACAACTTTTTATTGCACTTAAGCATCTTCGGAACTGCGGTGTTCTCCATTGTGATATAAAACCAGATAATATGTTGGTATGGCAACAAATAATATTTTTTCAGATTGATTGTTTTCAAAGTTATATTAAATTTTTTGGTTGTTCTGCTTCTTCTCAAGAAGAAATATACACCTTTCCTTTATTTCTTCAACCTCCTATTTGGACCAGGTGAATGAGGCTAAAAATGTTTTGAAGCTTTGTGACTTTGGTAATGCCATGTTTGCTGGTAAAAATGAAGTTACGCCATATCTAGTGAGTCGCTTTTATCGTGCCCCTGAAATCAGTAAGTTTCTTTGCTGTACAGAATTGAATTTTCCCCAGTTGTAACCATTTTTGAATATTTTATGGGTTTTAACTGTTGGTCCAAACATTTTCTATGCAGTACTTGGCTTAACCTATGATCATCCATTGGATATGTGGTCTGTAGGCTGTTGTTTGTATGAGCTGTATACAGGGAAAGTTCTTTTTCCAGGTTCTACTAACAATGACATGCTACGTCTTCATATGGAATTGAAGGGCCTTTTTCCTAAGAAGATTCTTCGGAAGGTAAACATTTTTATTTTATTTTCTTTGTCTCTCACTGAGTTTTGGGAATTAATTAATTTAATGTTTGTATACATCAGGTTTGCTTTTTCTCTACGTTTTTCCTCTGTGGCTGCATCAATTGCTAAATTTATCCTCTAATATGGTTTGTATTTTCATTTATATTGTGTGTTGCTAATAATATCTAGTTGTTCTTATAATAATGTTTGCAGGGAGCATTTATTGAACAGCATTTTGATCAGGATCTGAATTTTCTTGCTACAGAGGAGGACCCTGTGACAAAAAAGGTGAGCCTCATTCTGCTAGTGAAATTTTAATTTGATTTTTTGGTCCTTTGTTTGAATGAATGAACAGAATTTTAAGAGTGTTATTTATGGATGTCTGTTTCATTGCTTAGGCAATAAAGCGGATGATTCTCAACATAAAACCAAAAGATATTGGAACAATCATCACTGGCTCTCTAGGGGAGGATGCAAAGATGTTAGCCAATTTTAAGGATCTTCTCGAGAAGATTTTTGTATTGGATCCAGACAAGAGGTTGACAGTCTCACAGGCATTGAATCACCCATTCATCACTGGCAAGTGAACAATGTGCTGATTTTGACTCCCAAAATGATGTTCACTGATATCTGTAGATAGTGTTTCAATTTATATTGAGATTCTAATTATTTGGCATTATTTATGTTCTCTGTACGGTCCAAGAGGTATCCAGCACAGTTGTTGGTCTGTTGAAGTGAAAAAGGGTGATGTCTGGTCAGAGTGAACAGTTCACTGGCAGTTCTTTCAGTGGAAAGTACTCTTTCTATTGTAAGATAACACGCCAAAGGCGGTTTCTTCCTTCTTGTGTGGCCATTGTGAAATCTATCTTTAATAGTTTTACTTAGTATGGATGTTTGTACTTTGAACATTGCTTTTGCAATTTGGTCCGTTGAAAGTTTATTATGAGAAATTCAATTTCACATTAATTGTAACTTTGTGGTTCTATGATCTTTGCAGATGATAGACTGGTTTTTCTTTCCTCCCTTTTTTCTTTTAGATCTGGTTCTAACATTTTTTTGGTTTCCAAATCTGTTTGAATTAGGAGATTCTAATTTAGTTTTTCATTCAGGAGACTTGCCAATGGTTTGAGGCATCCTTCCCGTGGTTAGATGCTTAGAAGGCACCCAGTAGAAGGTACCTTGGCTTGTTTATTGGGAGATTAATTTGAAACAATAGTAATTTATGATATCCAATTCATTTTTTTTCTTTCATTTCCAATAGGATAGTTGCTGTGTATTATTTAGGGGAATAGTTTGAGTTTAGATGATCTTTTTCTGAGTCCAGGGGAAATTCAATGGTCCTGTGAGCGTACTATTTTCTGTTCAAATCTAGGTATCTTAGTTAGGGGAATGGATGGGGGTGATATTTGAACCTTTTCCTGTGTTTTTACTTTTTTCTTCCTTTTGAGTGTTGCTGTCATGGCTTGAATCAGTCTGTATGTTGACATTTTATATGCTAAAATTATAGTTTGTCTTTTCTTTCCATCATAAAGTTTGATATTTGTTTTTTTACATTTGTGTTCTTAAATTTTCCTTTATTGCATGTGCTAATGAACTATCATTGCATCTTATTCATGGCTGTCATTCGGGAGGCATTCCATTGGAGGTGTTTGGCTGTGTTCTTGAAGCAAGTTCGAATCTCAGTGAGTAATTCAATTCAGAAACTTTTTGGGTTAAGCTTGTGGAATAGGATAAAGTTGACTGACGCTGCTATTTAACTAAAGCATCAAGATTGGTTTTTGCTCTTTTAGGTACCATACTATGGTCCTGCAATTTTTGTAAGTATGTTTATAAGTTTGATTCCTTTCTCATCTTTCCCTGCATTGATGGTCTCTTCATCCAGATACCTTCAATCACTTTTAGTTCACACACAACATACCTACTTTCTTACTAATTGCTAGATTATAATTATTTCATTGAAGTTTCCAGCAGTGTTTCTGATTGTCAATGTTGGTGTAAACAACAGTTCGAGTATAGTTTCTGAACTGTCCCAGGCCTGGGGGTATTTAGCCAAATACAGATAGGGTGACATGTACAAGTGTCACCTTTATGGGGGACGTATTGGAGCTCACCATATTGGTGAGTCTGGTCAACATTGCCCCTATATTATCATTTGTGGGACGAGGGGTTGTAGATGGCGCATTAGGCGATGGTTGTTAATATTAAATTCCATACCCTAAAGTGTGAGGAACAAAAACATAACTCTTGGAGTAACAAGTGTACTAGTAAAGGGAGTTGCCCCTTGGGCGATGGGTGGGGTCGGCTCTAGGACGAGAACACGAGTTGTGACGTATTGTGATATTCCTGCTGACCTGCGAATAACAGAATCCGATTTTCTTGGTATCCAATATCTAACAGACAACCGACCTGAGATGAGACTTGAGAGAAAAAAATATAAATAGAGAAGTGATCTAGGGTAAGTAAGGGGGTGAGTGAATATTTACACTTATTTGGGCTTGTTTAAAGCGGAATAAGCTTTGAACCAGAACAATTTCTATTGCTATTTTGATGCTTCTGATTTCTAATTCTGTTGTTTTTAGCTTTGTTCTTTCCCTTTGTGTTGCCATGAACACCTAATGGTATTAACTTGCTGTCTGGTCAGTAACTTACTTTTGTCTTGGCACATGGGGAGGAGCATATGGATTTGTTAAGTTTACCTACGATGGATTAGTTTTAGAAACTACTCTTTATTCATATTTCCCGTAATTTACAATGAAATTTGTTCTTAAAAGAGAAATTACACCCGTACAGAAACACATTCCATTAATTTTCCCTGAATGAACATACCGCACTATCTTATTTTTTTATATTTGGAGAATACAGAGAGAAATTTGCCCTTAATATTTAAATAAATACCTGTTAACTTATATTTTAGGACTTTAAAAATTGCAAACTACTACATACTACAATCACAACATTCTAGTTTATTTCAATAAAATAGCTACTCACTAATAATCATCAATATGCAAAAATCAGTATCTAAGCGTCTGCTCTCTTCCCCTTTTCTTTTATGTCGAAATTCAACTAGTAGTATAAAAACAGGTGCCTTGTAGCAGGTTATAATTAAATAATTATAAACAGCCTAATTCAGAACCTGGCCTATCGTGTTGTATTTGATTCTGTTCAATACTGCGTATAATTGTCATCCGAATATATGACAGTTATTTCTCTTGAATAATTTTTTGCCATACATTGTTTTAATTCTAGTTTCATTTATTGTGATATTTCCTTTGGTTAATTTATACTTAGTGTTCAGGAGAATTGATCCTCTGCTTGGCGTACCCAGGATCCTATTATTAATGATTGTTGGTTTGATTGTTTACATGATGCGGGTTAGGTCTGATGAAGGATTGGAAATCACTATAAATGATATAAATATTAATTAAATACATGTAGCAAAATGAATGTTAATACAATCAAACTTAATACGTGATTAATGAATCTTTTATTTGTTTTATATTTTGGGATTTCGTAAGAAAAATTAATGCATATATTAACTTTCAAAATTTTGCACATACTAATAACAAAAGTAGTAGGCTTATCCCATTTGTTGAGGTACACATGATAGCATTAGACTTGATTTTAAATAGAATTCTCAAAGATATTATTTACCATAAGATCCCTATTAATATTTTCCTCCAAATATTTATCCTTTTGAGGTTTAGACATACTAACAAGTAAAATAACTTATTTCAAACCTATTTGGAGGCACAGAATAAACAAAAACTGAGATACGAACCAAGTCAATTGGTCATTCCAACTAGGCCTGTGTCTTCCTCAATAAAGGAATGAAGCAAAGCATGTGGATTATCATGACAAGGGGCAAAGATTGTAAAATGTTTTAATTGGTTTGGAGTATATTATTTCAAGGTTTAAAATTTTATTCACAGGAATTTGAACCTAAGAATGTAATATTCTCATGTTTGTTATTGACTGTAAAAAAAATTAATCCTAGGTATTTATTATTCTTTTTTAGTCCCCTGGTAAGTAGTAGGAAAGTTATATGGTTATATTATATTCCTTGGAATGAGGTTATTTCTATAACTTCGGTTTCCACTTTATTCCAATAGTTTTGAATTTTATAAAATATTTCTAGAACTATTAAAACCTAAACTACATATTTGAGTTTACTAAGGAATAACATCCTGATTATATGGTATTTTTGGAAATGTCATTCTTTGAATGCTATATCTTGAAATAATTAAAATTTTAGGAGATTGAGGACATAAAATTTATCACTTCATTTGCTAGAACAATTAAAGTCATAGGTTAATCCTGGATATCTATTCAAAAACTGCTACAGCGGGATGATTCCTGTTTTAATTTTTTGTAGACATATAATTCATACATATGTATATAATTACACACATAATACTCAAAAATAGGAGTTTCAGAGAAGAAAGTGACAAGAACAGAGTAGCAGCGCACAATTGCAAAATACTTTAAACATAGAAGGAATAGATGCTCCATAAAGACCACTTGTGATGAGTTGCAGTATTGAGACCAAAACCCTCAACGATACACAGTTCTTAGAGCAGAAAGGTAAACACTGGGTCATTTTTACTGCAGCAAAGCCCACACCACAAATTTGGCCTTGATGGATGCGACATCATAATGCTTCATGATGCTATTATTTGGGCTGACCAAAGAACCGCTGTGATTATCACTGTTAACGGATGGCTTTAAAATTGAGCAGTACAGGGTAGGCCATCCAATTTTGATGGGTTAAAACACTTACTATTGTCAACCTGTTCATTAAATAATTGGCTTACAAACAGTGTTGGCATGGTCCTTTACAATTCTGTGACCTTAACATTACTATTTGTCATCCTATAGTGAGCCCACTGTACTCTTATTTTATGTGCAATTTAGATTGCTATTACATATTAATATTGTAAAATCCTATAATCTGGATCAAAATTTTAATGACCTTACTAAGATTCTAATGTCCTACAATATGGATCAAGATTTAAATGGCCTTAATAGTATATTATACTTGTTTTTATCTTTAGGTCTTTGTTTTAAGAAAACAAAAATGAATGTTAAGACTGAATGGTGTTGATAGTTAGTTCATTCACACCCGAACCATTTTAAATGGACGTTGTATTCAAGTACCTCATCTTTTGGTTTTGCTCAGTTCATGACACATTGTCAAGGATATAATTTCAAATGTCTCAAATCTCTATTAACAGGATCAATAGTTAACTCAGAAGATTCTGAAATTACATGTTCTTTTTTTGTCTCTTGGGTGTTGGGGGACACTAGAGATGATAGGTCGATTTCTTATGAGCCCGTAGTTTGGTAGTTTTGTATGTTGCAAGAAGGTATGCAGAGCTAAATTTTAATTTGGAGATTTTCTCCTTCCCTTATCTTGGCAATGGTGCCAACTGCCAAAGTTCCTTGGCCAATTTAAGCTAAAAGCCTGTAACGTAGTAGGCCACAAAATATCAACATCCAGCATTACTCAAACAGAAAAATTTGTTCATGAAGGTCCAGATTGTGAAGCCAAGCATTTATTGATCTTTGCACTGAACAACTATTGTGGTTCTCACGGTAGCACTCCAATGAAAATTCCCAATTTATTCCTGCTCTAGGCTTCTATGTAGTTGCAACCACAACTAACCAACAGTTTGGGGTCATTCTCTAAGAAATAATTACTAGGAAGCAGAAGAGGTTCCTTGAACTCTAAACTATATACGATTTCTTCCAACATTACTCGAACAGAGAAATTTGTTCATGAAGGTCCAGATTTTGAAGTCAAATCTAAGCATTACTATATTGATTTTTGCACTGAACAACTATTGTGGTTCTCACACTAGCACTACTTCTTGCTCTAGGCTTCTATAGAGTTGCAACTGGAACTAACCTTCAGTTTGGAGTCATTCTTTAAGAAATAATTACTAGGAAGCTGAAGAGGTTCCTTGAAACTGTAACTATACGATTTCTTCCGGATGGCATTTGTCGTATTCTATGACTATTATTCTTCTCTCAGAGATCAGCTATAACGAAAACTAACAGACTTCTTCCTGAGATCAATATTGGGCTTACTTGTTGGGAATAAGACATGTAATTATTTTTATTTTTTCTCTCTCTCCCAGTACCTTTTCCTGTAATACAAAATTGAAATCTTACTATTAACTGATGCCTGATGAGAGGATTAATGTCTTTCCCGTGAGGAACAACTTGAGTTGCTGAAGACTCTAGTTTTGATTGACATCCTCGGAAAAGCCTATGTCTTGTTGAAGTTTGATCCTCGGTGAAACTGTCTAAAAGTTGGTGTGATATTATTTTCTAACACTAGCTACACCCAAATACATGAATGGGTTTCTGTATCTAATTATCATAATACAAAGGTTAATTTAAGTTGAATTATGGAATATATATAAATATGATGAAGGGTCTGATATTAAAGGGAAACCACTAGCATGTCACCTATAATGGAATCAGTTATTAAAGTAGAGAAGAAGAGGGCAACAAGATCAATAAAAGTAAGGGGAGACAACCAGCACAGCATCTAAAGCAGTGATTTCAGTCTATTAAACCAGCACATCATGTAAGGCTGTATCAGTGACATGCCTCCATACATTCACGTAACAAGGAACCTTCTAGCACCGTGGTAGGTTAGGCTTTTTTGTTTTGCTGATAATGTGTAAATGATGCAGAAAATTCATGTATATTGTGATTCTAAACAGATAGTGCAAATTTGTTTTTGTTATCTTCTTTAAACAAACTTCTATTTGCCTAGCATGAATATTTCCGTAGTTACATGTCACATTTTCTGATGATCCATTTCTGCCATTCCCTCTCTTATCCGTTAACTTTTGGGGTTTATGGCTTCCAAATATGGTGAGGACTAAAGCACATGAACTTGTGCCGTGTTGTTCTTGTGTTGGGTACCATTTATATATGCTTTACTTTGGGGTTTTATTTAGTGGTTTCTTGATGAGCGTGTATGGATGAGAAAGATGTTTGTTAGTAAATAAAATATTTGTTTAAATTTCTGTAATAAAATTTACTTTGAATCTAATTTTTTTGGATTAGAATTTACTTTGTATTTTCTTTTGTTAGTAATTTGTCTTGTAATATATTTTTTTTTAAATTGTGGGATTTATTTTGTTGTAATTCTAGGTGTCGATTGTAGTTGTAAGTAGGTTGTAATTGGGGCTTCTTTAAGCCCCATGTGAAGCTTCATTGGTTTGCCGAAGAGTGCAGAAGAAGAAAGAAGGCATGAGGTGGGCTTTTAAGAAGACATAAAATTGAGCTTTAATTGGGAGTCATTAAGCCTAATTATTGTTATTTTCAGCCAAGTGATGCAAGAGGAAAGGAAGCAAACATGAAAGGTGCGACACAAACATGGAAAACATGGGTTAAATCTTGATTGTTGATCTAGATCTAGGAATTTTAAATTTGATTTCCTTTCCTTTTCTTTGCATCAAGATCGGCCATAATTTCATAGGAGACTTATAAATAATGAACACTTCTCTTGTACAAACATGAAAATTTGAGGGATGGAGCTCTTGTGAGAATGATTCTTTTCTTTGAGTCTTAACTTTTAGAAGTTAATTGTTGACTCTTTCTTGATGTTTATCTTGAAGATGAAGATGGAACATCAACCTCAAGTGGCATGTCTTCTTCATCCAATTAAGTGTCTTCCACTTTTTCTTTGTCTTGTTTCTTCATCCATCTAAGTCTACTCCATTTTGTTTTTTCATTTTGTTCTTAATTTCATCTCTTGTTCTTGTTACCTTCTTCTATAGTCATGCCTATGTTCTTAATTTTGTTCATGTTCTTATAGTTTTTGTTCTTTAGTTGTTCTTAATTAATTCGTACTTACGTTATTTTCCTGTGACTGGAATCATTGACTCAAATCATTCAAATTCCCTTTATAAAAGCATAGAGGAGATTCAACTCTTGATCTAATTGTTTAATTCTATATCCTTTTTTTCTTTTCTGAGTTATGCTGGTATTGTGGTTTTGCTCTTGATTAGTAATGTGTAGTGCTCGATTACTATTACTATTACTATTTGTCGTCTTGTCTTTATAGTGGTTTTGTCTTGAGCTGATGGGATGATTCTTAGTCTCCATTACGAACTTCGGGGCATTCTGGTTTTTAAGGTAACCCATATTGCTGTTGATTCCGATCATTTAGATTCTCAAGGACCTGTAGTGAACTAATGTATACAGCTGTAGCATTGCTTGTGATAATACAATCATAGTCATGAGTTGTTTGCATATCAATATAAATACGGAATAATTAGGGTCTCTTAAAATTGTAAGTTTTTTTTTTTTTTTCTCTTGTATTGAAATGCTAGAATTCTTTTCTTGAAATGACCATGTTTCTACACGTGCACTCTATGACGGGTTATATAATTGAATGTCGTAATATTTTGATGCTGAAATTCGTAATTTGATGGGAGACTATTTCCTTGAAATTACAGCTACGTTTGTTTTCAGTTTATTTGGTGTTCGCATGTTTTCAATAAAATTATTTTTGGTAAAGTAAATTCATAAAAGAAGTGTATGGTTTTGCTCAGATGTTAATGCTCAAAAATTGTAAAACTTTCATTCTTAAGGCCCTAATTTGTTTTAAATACATAGGTAAAGTATAGAACTGTTCAAATACAATAAATAACTTGTTTTGATTTATTAGGACAAAAGATGGATACAGTGCTGTATATCCTAAAGATGTTATTTTGAACAAAAAAACACGGAAGTTAGCTGATGGAAGTTAGCTATTAGTAGTAATGTAACAGGAAGTGGATAGAGCAATTGGTTGAAAACGAAGAGTGTTATACATTCGGTTAACAAAGATGGCCGAGAAAGGACATGCGAAGTTGGTCTTGCCATCTTGGTGGGGTTAGTTAGAGAACCCTTGACAATATAAATAGACACATAGAACCCTTGACAATTTGGACATACTGTTCGTCTACTCAGTTAAAATTTAAACTTCTACTCAATGCTGAACTTTCGAAGTACCTGAATTAGAAATCTTAACCAAGATTTAGAAATATTAATTACAAATTAAATGTGTAGCTAGTTATAGAAATCAAGTTTTTATTGATTTCAATTCAACCAGATTAAATAAAATATAATTAAATTAGTATAATAAATAGAATTGGTTAGGCTTAATTAACCTAAATAAGGAATATGATTATTAAGTTTTTACTAAACTTACTGACTAATTAAATTTAAGTCGAAAATAACTTTAACTGAAATAAATGACAACTATGAACGAAGTTGCCACATCATAAACTTTGCCGCATCATTTTTTTAACTAAATTGTACATATTTGTTCCTTGGAAATTGGATTTCCGTAAGTTACACAAGAACAACTAATCTTGTAAATATAGTGCTACTAATCGTTGGAGTTTTTGCTAGTTATGCTATTTTTACCCATGTAATGTTTCTAACTTATTTTTACTTGCCATCACTAAATTACTTGAATTTATATCTTTTTTTTTTCTAGTCATAAATATATTTTATGCACAGTTTATAATTTACTATATATTACTGTATACTGAAAAACTTTCAATATCTTTTAATTTTAGTTTTTAAATTATTTTCTCTTAGTGTAAATAAATTAGATTATATGTATATAATTAATTTAATTTTTAATTTTTAATTAATTTGATATTTGTTTTACTATTTTGATCATAATTCTTTCTATTATTTTTTTTTCCAATTACATTAGATTCTACATTTTGAGAAATTCAAAACATATATTTGATCTGTTAGATTTGGTTTTATATTATAGTTTTTCTTATGATTCTTTTAGATAGGTTTGCTAATTTTTTACCAAGAAATGTATATGGATTTGAGTTTTCTTATTTTAGTTTCATTTTTGTAATTGAATTTATAGATCTAACTAGAATCTATATTAATAATTAGATTTATGTACCTAATTATAAGTCATATTTAAAGACAATTAGAAAGTTTTATATAGTTGTTTTCTAGTTATATATATTAGAATTATTTATTTAATTTTTGAATTTTAAACTTTTTTTCTTCCTTTGTTTTTTTTTTCTCAATTTTTGAATTGTTTTTATTTTTTTCTTGTGTTTTTCATTCTTATTCTTTATTATTTGTTTATGGAGATCTAATTTTTGAGGCTTAACTTACAAAATCAAGATTATATAATGTTTATTGAAACTTTTACGAATTGCTTAATGATCTTAGTTTTTTTTTTCTTTCTAATTTTGAGCTTGTGTTTTATAATATTAGTTTGTGTTTTTTATTTTAGAAATCAATTTAAAAATAATTAATTCTTATTTAATAATTGTATATAATTTAGATTAAATAGTATTAATTTGTTTCATAGGTTCAATAACATTTTTTTCAATTAATCTTAAATTTTTACTTTTCAAAAATTGTGATAAAAGAAATTCTGTAGATATTGAATATGTAAATTAGTCTTTGATATTTCTCATATTTTGTTTTTTTGTCTTGCTTGTGTCTTCAATTTTGTTTTTGTTTTTTTTAAAGAAAACTCTTAAATCAATTTCTATAGGAAGAATATTAAAAACGGAATACAATATACATACGTCGTTTTTTAATTAAGTTGCATTTTATATTACAAAATTTTAGAGAAAACTTATATACTTTATTATAATAATAATAATAATTAAAACTGGTGTGCAATCTAAATTTACAACATTTTAACAATAAATGGTGTTAAATTACCTTAAACTAACATTATCAAATTGTAATATAAGTAGGTATCACTTTGAATGTTGATTTTCTATAACTAAGTTAAGCTTAAATTTATTTTTTGAGATAATACTTTGTCTATTGCATCACCCACATTCGAGATATTTGGGACAATTACTCCAATATATGAGATATGTGGATAATTCATCCAAAAATTTACCGTGTAACTTGGTGACTACTTGTAAATTTTACATAACATGGTCCCACTAATAACTAGTTAGTTATTCACTTTTCATGGGTTGTGTAACCAACTACCTAGCTAAGGCTCAACATATCCTATAAATACTACATTCTCCCAGGAGTATTCATTTTTATTTCACACTCATTTCATGACCTACACACTCTATGCTTAATTGATTCTACAACCACTCACTGACTTAAATATTGAAGTGCCTTTTGCAGATGGATCTCCTCTTCATCCAGGATCTTCAAGCTCGAACATTACCACTCTGGTTAAGCATATACAACTTGGATTCAAATCAGGTCGGCTCCAAATAACCTCATAAAGGTTTGTACTCGGATCCTAGTAAGAATATTTGGCACCCACCTTGGGGCTTGAACCCACCACCACAAGGTTAAAAATAGCTATCAAAGCATCACATGAGTTTGATCAACAACTCTCCTTTCGAGCTACTCCTACGCCTCGTTTCAAGGTCAGGCAAGCACAACTTCTTGACAAATGGAAGTAGCCCAAGGTAGACTCACATGAAAAAAACTTGGATCCTAATGCTCATGTGAAGCCTACATGACTCAGGCTAGCCTATTCTTTGGAGACTTAGGGTCCATTGCAGGTTGTTCCGCACCACTCTCAAGGAACAACACTTGAATGGTACTACTCGCTACCACAAAATTCAATATACTCATTTCGCACACTGTGCACCAAGTTCATAGCTTAGTTCGTCAACAACAAACCAATGGTGATATCCTCTGCCTCACTTCAACACGTTACCTAGGGTAAGGGTGAATCACTACAAGAATACATGGCCTACTTCGCGAAGGCCTGCCTCAGCATACCCAACTTGTACCAAGTAGTGGCGATGCACACTCTCATAGTCGATTTGTGACTTGGGCTCTTCTTAAACGCATTATTTATTGAGCCCTTAAGATGACATAGATGAGTTATGAGTCCGAGCAGCTAAGTATATTACTATTGAGGAGATTTTGAAGGTCGTGAAGAGATTGGACACACCCATAATAGTTACAGTCTTAAAAGGAAGAGAATTGGCAGGTGTGACTCTTATACACCCTTCAATGCCAGCCGAGATGTTGTCATCCAAGAGGCCTATAATTTGGAGCTTGTCTGCCTTCTTTAACCTATACAAATTTTGTCCTCTGTCAATCATACCAAGAAATGTTAATATCATTAGAACTATGGGCATACAACCTAGGAATGCTCTCATCCCTTCAAGGTCCTTTACCCACTTTGTTCAATATGGTCAAGGAGGACAAGGATGAGGAGGACACAAAAATGGTGACGGGAGGTAGACGAGGTTCCCCATGTAATGGACAAGGTTAAGGTTGAGGTAAAAGTGAGGCTCTTACAGGTTAGACTTAAACTCAAGCTCAACAAGAATAAGAGCAAAGGGAACCCGAACCTAATGTCGAAGTCCGAGGATATATCCAAACCATTGCAAGCGGATTCACTGGTGGAGAAAGCTTCTGCTAACACAAAGAAGGTACCTAATGAGCATTAACTCGGTGAATTTACTACCATTGAGAACACTTCCTCATATTCTATTCACAGATGTAGATTTCTATATACACGATCCTGAGCAAGATGACCCTCAAGTCGTACCCGGATATTGTAGGATTTGTAGGGGAAAGAGTATATACCAAAGGTTATGTTAATCTGTTGACTACCTTTGATACTAGGGAAAGCCACTAAACTTTGATAATTCAGTAAATTTTGATTGAGGCTGACACTTCCCATAATGTTTTGAGAACGTTGAATAAACTAGGGACCGTTGTCTCCACACCTCATAATGCAATATCATCACTAAAGGTTGACCCTAAAGTAGCTCGAGAATGTTACGCTCAGAGCTTAAAAGGTCAACCCTTATTCTTTGAAGAACCCTATCACTACCTCTCCAGTGATTTCGAAGATCAAGGTTCCCGAAGCATGTTACAATGATCAATGCCACAACATGGAAGAGCTTCACCCGCTGAGGAGGAGTCTTCCTTTGACAGAGGTCACTAATGCTACAACATTGAAGAGTCACGCCCTCTTGTCCCCAAAGAGGAGATTCTAGAAGACAAGGTAAAAGATGAGGTCGATCTCGACGCCAAGGCAAAATTCAAAGAGAATTGATCCACCTTCGGCGAGCCCATGATTTAAGTTTAGCTTGATCATCAACCTAACTAGTACACCAAAGTTGGAAAAATCATCAATAGACTGTTGAGAAACGAGATCGAGCAAGTAATAGTCGCAAATGCCGATCTGTTTGCATGGAGTCCAACTGACATGCCAGACATCAAAGCAGACTTCATGTGTCATAAACTCATTATCCTTCCTCAAGCCAAACCAATTGCTTAGAGGAAACACAAGTTGGATGAAGAGAGGAGTGCAGTAGTGGCCCACGAGGTCAACTAGGCCAACTTCTTCAGGTCGATCACATACATCACTTGGATTGCTAACGAAGTAATGGTCAAGAAATCTAATGACAAATGGAGAATGTATGTAGACTACATTGACCTTAACAAGGTTTGTCCTAATGACACATACGCGTTGTCGAATATAGATCGCTTGGTGGATAACACAGTTGGATATGAGTTGTTTAGTTTCCTTGATGGATACTCTAGGTACAACCAAATACAAATGTACCCTCCTGACCAAGATAAAAAAACCTTCACGACGGAAGGGGAGGACTACTGTTACAAAGTCATGCTCTTCGGCCTAAAAAACGCAGGGCTACGTATCAATGCTTCATAGGCAAGGTCTTTGAAGACTTCATATGGAATATTAGCAATGTATATGTTGATGACATGGTGGTTAAGTCCAAGAAAGCTGAAGACCACTCCTCGGCTTTAGAAAAGTCTTTAGTAAAGTCCGAGCACATGACATGTGTCTTAACCCAAATAATTTTTTTTTGGGGTTGGTGATGGCAAGTTCCTCGACTTCATGATCACCTAGAGAGGAATAGAAGCCAGACTAGACAAGTTTGAGGCATACTGAGTATGAGATGTTCGTGCACTCTAAAGGAGGTATAACGCTTCAATGGGAAGCTCATCACACTTTCATGATTTCTCTCTAAGCTCGCTAAGAAGGCCGATCTACTATTCAAGCTGTTGAAAGGAACACCAACCTTCGAGTGGAATGATATATGCGAGGAGAGGAGATGTTTCAAAATCTCAAGAAAGATATTGTCGCCTTAACCATATTGGTAAGCTCTCCTCCTCACTCCAGTCTCTTTCTTTATTTGACAGTGTTTAACTTGACAATTAGCTCGATCTCGACACTACTTTTAGAGTTTTGACATCATTGTTTGCACAGAATATCCGATAAAACAAGTGTCATAGAAGCCTGAGCTTGCTGACAGGATGATAGCTTGGGCAGTTGAATTGTCCAAGTTCGACCTCAATTATGAAAGTAGAGGACCCATGAAAGTTAATTCCTAGTTGATTTCTTGATCGAGCTCCATCAACTACAAGAGAAGCATGATTGGTGGTCTCTTAGTGTTAATGGGACATCCAATAAAAAAAGGAGGAGTAGCAAGAGTGATCCTCGAAGGCCTTAACAAGTTAACACTTGAGCAAGAAATTTGTTTCAGCTTTGAAACTTCCAAGAAGCAAGTCGAATATAAAGCTCTGATTGTGAGACTCTGACTTGCAAAGTAATTGGGAGTCAAGCAACTAAAGTGTCAAAGTGACTTTCAACTAGTCACAGGACCAATAAATGGTGAATACCAGAAAACAGATCCATTGTTGCAAAAGTATTATCACATTGTCAAGAACTTAATTGAATATTTTGACAGTTCAACATTTCTCATGTTCCCAAAGCAACAAATGAATAAGTTGATGTTTTATCAAAGCTTGCCAATACATAGAAGGTTGGTCAACACCGAACCCTAATACAAGAAACTTTGGCCACTCCAAGTTGGGACCATATCGATGTCCTACTGATGAGTATATTTTTATTCACACTCAGAGTGTTTAACCTAGATTTTCTTAGATTATAATTGAGAATAAATCTATTTTTTTAAATAAGATTTATCCAATCAGGATTAATTGGATCTTAATTAAAATTATTGGTTAAACTTGGATTTTAAGCATATTATTTTACTTTTCTTATTTCTAATTATTTGCAGAGATTATATAGGTTCGAAATCTAATCAAATCTTTTGCAAAGATATTCTTCAAATTTTATACAAAGATGATCCTCTGCGATTCTTGATTTAGAGCAAATCTCCTTCAAATATTTTGCAATATCTTTACCAGCAAATTCAATTATCATGAGCTGGTATCTGGAACAAAATTTGGAAACAAAATATCTGAAAGAAATTGCAAGAACGAAAATCTACAACTTTACTAGAAAGAAGATATATACAAAATTAATCTTTAGTACATAAGGAAACATCTGATAATTTTGCAAGGATAATATCTAAGAATTAATTCTGAGTTAATTTCGTGAAGAAAAGGAGATTATAAATAGAGACTGGAGAAGGCACGAGGGACAAGTTGCTACATAGCATAAACTCTAGTTTTATTATTATTTTTTAATTATTGCACTTTCATCATGGAAGGCTAAATTCCTTTGGGTTGTTTCTCTTGTGATTCACAATGAATTCTGAGTTTTTTGTTTAATAAAGTTTTATTCTTTACATTATATGTAACAATTGTGTTATATTGTTGGTCTTTTTGAAATCAATGTTTTTGGGAAAGTATTTATTTTTGAACACTTCTTGAGAATTCAATTATTTTTCCTTAATTAGAGTTCTTGGTTCATTTGCTTAGCCTTGATCAATTTCTTGTACACTTAGTCAAGAGATAAAAGATATACATCTCATTGAGTATACGCTTGTAGGCAAGGTGAGATATTAAATATATCAGTAGATGCTTGTTTTGCTGATAAGCTTCTATTGAATTTGATTGACACCTGTTTGATTGAGTTCAACTTTGTGAAGATAATTGAAGGATAATAATGTTAAGAATATCAAGGAAGAATTTGTTGTGAAAGAACTTGAGAGTCAACATATTTTCTTTATTATTTTTAAATCATCTATTTTAATTTCCTACACAACAATCTTCAAAGCCCTTTATTTAATTTATTGTTATTACTAACTTTCTTTAGTGAAGATAAGTTTTGAACATTGATTAATTGAATTTACTATTGGATTCGTTGGGAAACGATTTGGAGTTAACTTTTTCCTATCTATACTATCATATCTTTGGTGTTAGATGGTCTAGAATTGCATTAGGCGGTCAACACTGGAACTCTTTTAATTTGCTTGTGAAACGACTGTGATCACCTACTAATAGGTTCGAGCAAAGTTAGTTGTATGACCCCAATCATCAATTATCTAACTAACGACATCCTGCCCGACGATAGTACGAAAGTGAAGAAGGTATGTCAGTCATCGTCTTTCTATATCATGTACGATGACTAACTCTTTAGACGAGAACTCTCCACTTCACTGCTCAAATGTTTAGACAAATACCAAGCACAACACGTCCTTGTTGAATGTGAGATGCACTCAAGGGCGTAGTGCATAGCGACAACAGTCTTACGAGCAAGGTATCTCTCTCACTCTTTACCAAGATGCTCATTCGTTCATTGTAAGATGCCCAGAATTCCAAAGGTTTGGTCCTCACCACACTCTCACTGTCAAGAAACTACATCAGATAACCACTCTATAGTCACTCACAACATGGGGTATAGACATACTCAGACCATTACCATTGACCAATGGATGTTAACACCCAATTTCGTCCAAAAACAAATAAAATTACTTCTAGAGAAAAATTTTAAAAAAATGCTGTCCAATTAAATTTTAAAAAAGGATAAAAAATGAAAAATGATAATTTTTTTAAATAAATATTATAAAATAAAAAAAAATTCTCTTTAACGAATTCAAAACAATTAGTTAGACCTTTATAATTTTTTATTTTAAAAAAAGATAAAAATTGCAGTTAGAGTCTAATATTTAGATTTTACATTAAAATTTAAATTAAAATAAGAAAATAGGGACTACGAAATTAAAAAATATTCTCTTTTTAAGTTGTTAGTTCAGGTTTTTATTGTTTTCTATCTAAACAATACAAAAAAAAATGGTTTAGGCCTAACCCATTAGGCTTTAAATAGAAATTATAAAGAAAAAGAGATTTGCTATTTGTACCCTTTTTTTCCTTGCGCACCCCCTCTCTCATTTGAGCCAACAGGCCATGACTTCCCACACTTCCTACACTTTTTGCACGCACCCGCTCTATTTGATTTGGGCCAGCAGGACTACTTCTCACACTCTCTACTCTTCCCACGCACACCCTTTCTCTCTCATTTGGACCAACAGATCATGACTGCTTCGCACACCCTCTACATTTCTTACACACCCCAAGTTTGTTCACTTGTGCCAATAACCAAAAACTTTCTTACACACCCTTTCTTTTCCACTTTTCACACCACCACACTCTCACTCCTGCAAAATATTTTTCATGCACACAATCTCCTACACCTTCACTACTCTGATCCATCCTCACCTCCATTCACGAAAAGTTGTTTTTCCACCTCCCATTTGGTTTATTCTCTTTAGCAATATTGAAGATCTCTCATTCTATTCCCACACATAACAACATCCATCCTCCGAACCATCTTCATCAATCACTCACTCAACCCTTGTGGCCAAACTTCCATTCCCTCCTTTCGAATTCGTAACCTCAACAACATCAAACAAAATAAACATACTAAAAAGGAAAAAAAGGAGGGACAAGTGGCTGCTGAAGAAATAGGAAAAAGGAAGAACCAGTCTCAGGGAAGTAACAACAATAATCCAGCCCTAGAGAATCCAATAAAAACACCCAACAAACCAAAGCAATGTAAAAAACTTGAGAAAAATACAACAGTGAGCCTGCTTCAATCCCCTCATCCGTCGTTGTTGCCTCTATCTCTGTCTCGCTCTAGGTAGCTAACCTTCCTTCGTCTAGCAGAGCCCCTTGTACCTTGAGGGCGGCTTAGCAGTTTCACCTCTCCATCCCCTCTCGTCATTGCAACCCTCCTCACACACCTCACCTCCTCCGTCTCTGTTCTCACAACCTTGAATCATCACCATCACCGTCCTACAACCTTGAACCGCTACAACCCCGTGTCTCTTGAAACGCCATTGTCACCATCCCATAACCTTGAACTGCCACAACCCCTCACCACTTGAAACGCTACCTTCCCCATCCCACAACCTTGAACCGCCACCATCACCATCCCACAATATCACCGTCGCGAACACCATTAAGGCTGCCTCCACAAGCACTACCACTACTACCCCCCGCTGTCACCGTCACTTCATTAACCTAAACCGCAGTCGCTCTCATCGCCAAACCCTAACCTCACTGCCAAATTGTCGTAGTCCATTTCTGTAGCAACCCCCACGCGCCTCTTCCTCCTCTTCCATCATAGTAGTTTCTTGCCATAATCAAGTTTTGAGTGTGAGGCGACTTAGCAGTTTCACCTCTCCATCCCCTCTCGTCACTGCAACCCTCCTCACACACCTCACCTCCTCCATCTCTGTTCTCACAACCTTGAATCATCACCATCACCGTCCTACAACCTTGAACCGCTACAACCCCGTGTCTCTTGAAACGCCATTGTCACCATCCCATAACCTTGAACTGCCACAACCCCTCACCGCCACCATCACCATCCCACAATATCACCGTCGTGAACACCATTAAGGCTGCCTCTACAAGCACTACCACTGCTACCCTCCGCCAAACCTTGGTTGTCACCATCACTTCCTTAACCTAAACCGCAGTCGCCCTCATCACCAAACCCTAACCTCACTGCCAAATTGTCGTAGTCCATTTTTGAAGCAACCCCCGCGCACCTCTTCCCCCTCTTCCATCATAGTAGTTTCTTGCCATAATCAAGTTTTGAGTGTGAGTATTAGATATTTGGAATAGAATAAATGTATATTATTAGAAGTGTTTACAGAGAATATTTATAATACAATGTATAGCAGAAATGTGTAACAGATATAAATTGTTATATCTATTTATTTACTAACATTCCTCTTTAAACTTGTGATTCTACCTTAAGTTTATGTCTAAATTTAATAAAGAAGACAGTTGATAGAGGTTTAGTAAGAATGGTAGCAACTTGAAATCTTTCAGGTAAGTGAACAATATGAGCTTGATGTTGTTGAACCCGATCGCAAACAAAGTGTAAGTCAAGGTCAAAATGTTTTGAGCGAGAGTGCATGATAGGATTTGCAGCTAATAAGACAACCCCATAATTATCTGAGTAAATAGTTGGAACAAAAGAAGGAAGATGAAGTTCATACAGAAGAGACGAAATTCATATAATTTTAGACAACACAACAGCAATACTCCGATAATTTGCCTCAATACTGCTGCGTGAAACAACTTTTTGCTTGTGGGAGTTTCGAAAAATACTCTTATTGCCAAGATAAACACAGTAACCTATTGTAGACTTTCTATCATCTAAAACCTTTTATAGAATAACTTGATGAAGGAGTGAGTTGTAAGCCATGAGTAATAGAACCAGCCAAGTAGCGAAAAAGTTGTTTGACAGTCTTCTAGTGATGTTGTTAGGGTTGATGCATATACTGACAAACTTTGTTAACAGAATATGCAATTTTTGGTCTTATAATGGTAACATATTGAAGAGCTCCTACTATTGATCTATACAAAGTGTGATCCTCAAAGGCTGTTGAACCATCTTGAGTAAGGTGAAGGAAAGACGCCATTGGAGTAGGTTGCGGTTTTGCTTTGTGCATATTAGCATGTTGAAGAAGCTCTTTGATATATTTGGAATGTGATAGATAAAGTCCACCATTAGACATCAATGTAGCCTCTATGCCAAGAAAATAATATAATAAACCAAGATCATTTAAAGCAAAAAATTTTATTTAAAGAAGAAATAATAGAAGCTATAGCAGCAGATGAAGATCCAATTATGATAATATCATCTACATATATAAGTATTAATACAATAATATCATTTTTAATTTTTGTAAAAAGAGAGGGATCACTTTTGGTTGCTGAAAAACCCATATTGTCAATAGTAGAACTTAGTTTTTGAAACCATGATCTTGGTACTTGCTTAAGACCATAAATAGCTTTATTAAGTTTATAAACTTGAGCTGGATTAAAGGATACAAAACCTGGGGGTTGTTGCATGAAGACATTTTCTTCTAAGTGACCGTGCAAAAAAGCATTGTTGTTGTCTATTTGATATATAAACCATCCTGATGTTATAGCATGACTGAGTATAACCCTGACTGTTGTAGGTTTGATTACTGAACTGAATGTTTCATTGAAGTCAAATCCAGGTTGTTGATCAAAGGCTTTTGCTACAACTCTTGCTTTATGACGTTGAAGACTCCCATCGACATTATATTTGTTGCGAAAAACCCATTCACATCCAACAATAGTAGCACAAAGAAGAGGATCTGTGAGAGTCCATGTGTTGTTAAGGACAAGAGCATTGTACTCCAATTTCATGGCATCATACCAAATAAGATTAGACAAGGCTTCTTTAAGATTTGTAGGTTCAATTTCAAATGCAGAAATGTAGTAAATCTTTGGTTTAGAAATACCTGATTTGGCCCTAGTAACCATGGGATGAATATTTTGAATGATTTGAGAAGTATCCTCATTTTGAATAGACATAGTTGTTGAAGCAGTATGCACAACAGAATTTGCAGCATTGGATGTAGCAACAAAATTTATAAAATCAGAATTTGCAACAGGTTGAGTACGTGCAACAAAGTTGTTTCCATGAGAGGTAATAGTAGGATGTGTAGGTATATAGTGAGGTACATGTGTAGGTGTAGAGTGAGGTGCAGGTGTAGTAGTAGCAGTAGATATAGAACGTATTACCGTTAGAGGATTATCAGAAATGGAACGTATGTAGGTCTGTTTTATGCTTATATGAAAGGATTATCTGAAAGAGTGAAAGGAAAAAGTTGTTCATTAAAGACCACATGTCTCGAGATGTACCGCTTACCATAAGTAAAAAGACAGATGTAACCTTTATTTTGATTATTATATCCCAAAAATGGACGTATTTCAGAACAAAAATTAAGCTTGGACTTATTATATGGACGTATAAGGGGATAACATGAACAACCAAAGCTTTAGTTGTAGATTGGTAAAATGGCAGCAGTGATAAACGTTTCATACTCTTCTGATAACCCATCTAAAAGAACCTCAATGTGTTCTTCTTTTGAAATAGGAGCTCCTATAGCACCTAACGTGTCAACAATCTTTTTTGTATCAAGAATATAGACGATGAAGGTGCGATCGTGTCTTGGTGTGCGGGTTGAACCTTGAGCTTCTTGATTTTTTCCCTTGACTGGGAGAGAGGCATAGTAGGTGTGAAGTTTTTCCCAGATTTGTGATGAGGAAGACAACCCTACCATCTTGATAAGAATGCACGTGTGTATTGAGGCTAAATACCATGCCACTAAGAGTTAATCTTGTTGTTAGTAAGCGAAAAACTCGGGACTAACAATTTTGCTTAAGACATCTTCATGGGTTAAAAATTGTGACGGTATATTATGATCATCCAAGAACTTCATTAGTTGCAAACCTTTCACAGTAGCAAGCACTTATTGCTGCCAAATCAAAAAATTGTCATCGTCTAATTTGAGAGATAGGGGTATCGAAGGTTTGTGGGAGAAAGGAATAAGTTTTTGAAGAATTTTGAGAAGACATGGTGGGAAAAGAGAAAAAAAAATCACAATGTAGGTACAAAAGCTTTGAATACCATATCAGATAATTGAAAGAAAAGAAATGTATATTATTAGAAGTGTTTACAGAGAGTATATAATACAATGTATAACAGAAATGTATAATAGATATAAACCATTATATCTATTTATTTACTAACAGTGAGGAAGAAAGGACCTTCGTGAAGAATGGAGTGGAATGACGCAAAGGTGAGGAAAAGGGTCTTGAAGCGCGAAAGTTTTGAATTTGGGCCTGGCATAATCACTATTTGCATCTCTCTGTCTTATATTATCACCACTATTTTTTCAAAAAAAAATTACATTTGGCTCTTTGATTATTGTTTACACCCCGTCTTCTCCTATCTGCACCATGTATGTTCAAGCAAACCTGACCCAATAATTTTGTTGTTGGCACCCTTTCTTTTCATTTTAGCAAACCAGATTCTCTCTCTTTTTTTATTTTATTCACCCACCAACCTTGCTTGTTTTTTTTTTCTTTAACAATATAATAAAAACTTGTCTTGTACATTTGACCCAACATCTCTACTAAATGTTTTGCATTGTTTTAACAAATTTACCACCACCATATTTTGTTTCTTTTCAAATAAATTATAAGTATATGTATGATCGCACACGTTATCTTGTACTTTTATTTAAAAAAAATTTATACAATAAATAAAATAATTTGCTTAAATATTAAATAGTCGTACATATCATGCGATATTTATTATAAAATTTTAAAAATAATAATCGTTTGAGTATTTGTATGATCGTACGCATTAATAATTTTTCTAAAAACTTAAAAAAATGTTTTATCCAAAATTTTACAAAATAATTTGTCACATCAATGAATAGTTTACACTATCTTTGATTCACAAAAGTATTAAGTATGGTCATTTGCACTGTCTTGTACTCTAACTGGCATGAACTAAAAAATTTTAAATCTAAAATATCAAATTTCCAAAATTAAAAATGTCAAATCTCCAAATGTCATATTTTCAAAAATTAAAAAATACAAAATTTCAACATGAAAAAAAAAATACCAACACCAAACAGTTTTTTATAAAGAACTACGTAAATCCTGATTTTTCCTCATGGATGAAAATACATAGGATTAAGGTTAACTCTTGTCGGGCCCCAAAATAAAAGTAAAAAAAATATTTTCCTTTTTTACATTTATTTTTGCTTCTTTTTTTGGAAAATTAAACATTTTCAAAAACCACACTCGTTTTGCTCATTTGATTAAAGGTATCGTCTTAAGACAGACGTTGTAGGGTGCTAACACCTTCCCTATATATAATTGACTCCCGAACCCTAAAATCTGGTTTCGCAGACCATAACCTTATCTTTTTTTTTTCAATAGTTTTTTATAATAAACTATGATAGCGACTCTTCTTTGTTTTTTTCAAAAGATTTTTTTTTCTTTCACCCCGTCGTGACCCCATTACGATAAGAGGCAAGTCTATTGAACATTAAACGGTCCAAAGTCCCTTTAGAGGGTCAAATCATTTGATAAAGTTTTGATGATAACAAAACTCAAGTATACATTTATATTTGATGACTTATATACATTGCGCAATTAACATTATTATTATTAAAGCAGGAGACACATGGTCCATAAAGAGATAAGTTTTCTTACTATTTACTTTTATGTGTTATTGATTTGATTTAAATTGATTTTATATCATATTGTGCTTTAAATGTTCAGATTTTTTCATAATTGAAATTATTCAAATTATTATGAAATATTTAAATGTGATTACTTGATTTTATATCATATTGTGCTTTAATGTTTAGATCTGTTCATAATGGAAATTATTCAAATTATTGATGAGTATCTCAAATATAATTTCTCTATGATATTTTAAATTATTTTCGATGCAGACTTAATCAAGTTTAATGCAATATGAAAATTAGAGAAACATTTCCAGTTTGAGCTTCATACATCAGAAAGTCAAGATTGCTCTGTTCAAGCATCCCAACGACTAGTTTCTAAAAAGCTACATATAGAGGAGCAAGTTCAAGTTGAACAACACACAACAAGAAGCAAAAAGAGAAATACATTATATAATACATTGAAGAAAATATACTGAGTGTTTATTGTCAATTTGCTATTGAGAGCATATAGAGTTTGGGTTGTATGAAACTTGTTAAAATAAGTGTTTGGCCTAAGTTCAAGAGGGGGG
>Ga0209700_101111_pt1 | contig 54430 bp, 21 predicted proteins | sample SiratroredBW_FD_187528 | JGI IMG/M metagenome (GOLD analysis project Ga0209700, IMG submission 187528) | Root nodule microbial communities of legume samples collected from California, USA - Siratro red BW (SPAdes) (version 2) | ecosystem: Host-associated > Plants > Roots > Nodule | place: USA...
CATGCAATTCAAATACAATGCTTTTATGTTCTCTTTATAAGCAAAATAAGGGAAATTAGAGAAACTTACCATTCTCATACACAAGTAACCAATTTATTAATAAAAACCTAACAAAATAAGAAAATAAATAGGGTTCAATTTTAGAAAGAGTTGATTTCATAGTAAAAAAATTGGTTCAAAATATGATAAAAATATATGTTATCACTAAGAGCATGAGTTTAATTCCTAGGGTCAATTCTTTAGGAGGTGATTATTATAGGTTACATTAATTAACTTATGGCCTAGGTAATGTTGATCAAGTCATAATTGAAAAGTTTGATTTCTAATGGGACAATTGTTGGGAAGAGATTGGTTTAGGATGTTTCAATTATCTTATGTTGTAGACCAAGTTGGCTAAATCATAATGGTGTGACGTTTGAGCTATTATATTCTTAAGTAGAAAGAGTTCTATCGTGACTATTAGTTATAATTTTTTACCTTTGGTAAGAGCCCGATCTAAATCATTAATACTTCTAATTTCTCAATCAAGACCCTGATTTTTAAAATTTATCCTTGTATCCGAACAATAAATCTTGAATTTCTATTACAAATAAATAAAATAAATTTTGGTATTTTTATTTGCAAGAAATACAAGAATATTAAGATAAATATTTCTAGTATCTTCTTCTAATTTCTTGTGAGCTCCTTTTCTTTATTTTTGTTCTCTTTTTTTCTCTTAAATTCTTACAGTAACTTCACCTTTTTGTGACACTTTTTTTTTATTAGAATCACCTTTTTGTGACACATTTTTTTTTATTAGAATCACATCACTAAAACTATAAAATGTTACATGACCGAGGCTGCAAAAGGTAACCCTAACCATTTTTATAATGTTGAGAGGTACTAGTGAAAAGTATTTTGAGAGCTATTAGTGGAGGTTTTATGGTTCACGATACTAGGAAGGTCTTTCAAGCAGACTTGATTAGGAAGGTCTTTCAAGCATAATTGATTATTGTGGATGATGACTTTTGAGTTAACTTAATACAAAGGGTTGAAATTCTTTAAGGATAGGAGGTGACTCACAATTGACGGTTAAGGCTTTCATTAATTACAATTTGCTTCATTAACATACTATAAGAAGATGAATTAGTGACACAAAAATGTACTTATTAATTAAATTTGCGGATAGGTTATCCAAATACATGATATCTAAAGAATTCTTTAAAACTATATTTGAGTTATCATTATAAATTTGTACAGTTTGTTTGCATAAATCAGACCAATGTCCTTATATTTTATATTTTCTTCTTTTATGATTTGTTAATACGTTGCACTTGACAAATGAATGTTAATATTCCAATTTAACTGGATATTCATGTCTGTTAAAAAAAAAAAAAAAAAAAAAAAAAAAAAAAAAAAAAAAAAAAAAAAAAAAAAAAAAAAAAACTGGATATTCATGTTTATAACAACGCAAATACGTTACCTTCAAAAAATGCAACCGTCATATGATATTAGAGATAGAGCTAAATGTTTTATTTATATAATAATGAATTATATCATTTTAAAGATTTGATACATAATCTACTTCTTCATGGGATATACAAAGTACATCGAAAGTTAATTATATTATCAAAATTTCATAGTAACAAAAAAATAATATGTAGAAATTGCAACGTGGATCAGGTTTATAGGAACGATGAGTCACTGAGAAATTTGGTTATGTACATCGAAAGGATTGATTAATAACAAACCAATGAGTACGGAAATATCGCTTACGTCAGATCACTGATCGATCTTCCTCCACCAAGAAAAAATAGCTCTGAAAATTATAATTAGCATAAAAGTTTAATATGATACGAACTGCAATTTCGTGTTTTTCTTTTTTCAAATACAGAAGCCTAACCCCATTCATATGTCGTATAAGGAACTTAAAGGTCATAATTGTTTAGAATGCATGTGTGCAATGATCTCTAGATTCTTTATATAGTATTCTCAATCAACCCACAACTAAGTTTGTGATGCAATACGACAAAAAAATGATCTCAAAGATGGAAGAGTTCATAAAAGCTTCCAAAAATGAAGTGTTTCCGTTAACTTGGCCTCCGTCATTGCATGAGGAGAACAAAGAAAAAGGTGAACAAAATTAAACATGAAAGGGAACATCTCTTTTCACACCAATATTTTTTTTTTTTTTTTTGTTCGAACCCTAAGATAAAATTTGATAAAAGAAAATGCACACCTTCGTCATTGCAAATACCAACTATTTATTAGTTGCTTCTCTCTTGTGCCACACAACTTCTCGGAAAGTAAACTCTGTGGTCATCACGCAATTTTTGTCATAGTGGATTTTCGATTAAGCAATAAACAAATCATTTAACAAGTAATTAAGCAACACCTTTGGTTATAAATACTGAGAAGGGTAACCTGGTTCTGGCATTCAATACCACAGAAACATAGTCATCAGACACAATACTAGGAAAAACAGAAACCTAGTGAGAGAGAGAGATTATAGATTGAAGTGCAATGGAATGCTGTAAGAGGGTGTTTGAGTGGTTCTGCAATGCAAAAGCATATCTGATAATATTGAGCTTGCAATTTGGCTCTGCTGGCATGTACCTTATCACCATGGATGCTCTCAACAAGGGCATGAGCCATTACGTATTTGTTGTTTATCGCAATGTCATCGCCACGGTTGCTCTTGGTCCATTTGCATTTTTTCTTGAAAGGTTTCTCTCTTCTCGTTTTCAAATACCTAACATCAAACTATAGTTAGATTATTTTAACATGTTGGAGAAACTCACCAGATATTTTGATACTATGATTTTCAGAAACAATGTTTTGCTTGTTCCATGCATAGAATTATATGATATGTTTTCCATTTCGCCATTTACATTCATTTATGAACATAATATTCCAGCCATCTTTTCGTTGTTCTGATCAATAGCTTTTTTCTGTTCTTAATTTAGTATATATATTATACAGAACAAAAGTTAGATTATTAGTGTCTTTTTTCCCTTTTTAAATGTGAGATTTAAAAAGATGTTTTTATTTAACTGTTAATCTTCTATCATTTACATCCTTATTTTTTTAACTAATATATAATTGGTTTATTTACAATGATGTAGAAATGAAAAAAAAATATTAAAATAAATAGTATTGTATTTCTTGATTCTTTTTCTGAAAAGAATTTTATATGACATTTAAAAAAAGAATAAGGGGATATTAGAGGTGTTTTTTATAGGAGCTCAAGAGTTTTATCGAACTGAGTTTAATGCATGCCTTTGGAAATGTTGAATTTGAATGTTTATAAATGATGCATTGTTTGGAAGAGGCTTTTCTTAGGAAAACAAACACTTTTTTTTTTTTTAAGAAAATTAAAAAAATAAGTTAAAAGTATATTAAATTTAACTCATACTTAAACTATAACTCCATTGGTCATTCATGAAGATATTAATTTCAACACTTTCTTGGTTTTACATTATTCCTAAATACACGCTAGCTTGTGGAAGAGACAAATATTCAACCAAGTTCTTTCCATCATTTAATTTCACTATAACAATAGAGCCCTGTGGTGAAAAAAACATTATTATGAATCTTCTTTACCTTAGTTCCTATGATTGAAAAATCAGATGTTAAAAATTTCTTTTACTACACTTGTTTAGAACATAAAAATTAAAAACAATAATATGTAATGTCACAACTATATTAAATATAATAATTATAATTAACGCTTGTTTCATTTCTTAAAAGAAAACAAATTGATCATTCAATAATACTTAGAGTTGCTAATTAACTAAAGTCTTTATCCATTTTATTTAATTTGCAGGAAAGTTAGGCCGAAGATGACAGTTCGGATATTTTCAGAGCTTATGGCAGTGGCTTTTGTCGAGTAACGTCATCTATTCCACTTACCTACCTCTTTTCAAATAACCAAATGATTATTTTCACATTTTTATTAGAAATGCTAATTTGTATCAAAACAATAACTGCATGAAATTAGCAAATTAGCATAATCTACAATATATAAATATAATCAATTTTATGAAAGAGTAAATGTTAAATTAGTCCTTAGATATTGTTTAATAAAATAATAATAATTCTATTGTACTGATTGTATTAGGTTGTATTTTATTTTCTTTTTTTACAATAGCTTTCAACTTCTTCGATTTTATTTTATTTATAGAAAATTTGTCTTTTTTGTGTGATTTCTACACTTTTATTATTTACTTTTATATTTTTTAATAATATTTTTTCATATAATAATAAATTATTAATGGATTTTAGGGTATAAGATGATCCTTTTAAAAAATTATATATTTTTAAAAAATGATTAAGTTAATTATGAATAAAAGACTAATTTAAAATTGTTATTGATTACAGGATAATACTTGATCAGTGTTTCACCTTCTTGGGTATGAAGTACACCTCAGCATCATTTGCATCTGCAGTAATGAATTCCGTACCCTCCATTACCTTTGTACTAGCAATCATTTTTAGGTATGTAAGATATTAATCATGTCACGTGTTAATTAATTAATTAACTAGTTAATTAATTAAACGATTAGTTGCTTGATGCATACAAAAGACCATAACATTAACATGAACCAAACACGTACCAGTGAATATCCTTCATAGATTCCACTACCACGAGCATGGGGTTGGTGCTCTTGTATATTTAATTTTCCCATGTAGATGTAGTGATAAGTCGATGTCATCGCATTCAAGAATCCCCTTAATGCGTGTCATCTTCTTAATCTCTTCACCAAACCCATTAATTATTCCATAGTGTCTTTCACAAGAATAAAAAATGAAAAAATATTAACTCTCTTTTTAATTAGTTGAATTTGCAAGATAAGGATGCTTGCTTAGACTATAATAAATAATATCATATCTTGATTATATATATATATATATATATATATATATATATAAAATTAAAATTGATCCATGAATAATGAATTAGGAGAAACCCAAAATCATAATAATTAAAATTGTTTTTTCTTGACAAAAGACAGAAAAAATAATAGCCGTTAATGGCATTAATTTATAAGTCATAGTCAGTTTAGTATTGTATCTCAATGTTGCTTGATGCAGTTATGTGTTTTCTTGATATAGTAAATTCCATCCATGTTGTTAGGTTTTGTATGTCCAATTTTAGGTATCACTGTTATAAAAAAAGAATATTTTCATATCAAATTAGTCGAATGTCCTAAAACTGAAAACAGTACTTCAACATTTTATCAAAAAAACTAATGTCTTGGCGTAAATGGTCAATTTTAAGCCCTACTTTATCTTAATTGTTTTTAAATTCATTATGACCTAATCAATTGAAAGCAACATAACACTATTAGTAAACGTGAATTTTCCCAGTATTATTTTCCAAAAGAAAAACAAAATCATTTTATTAAGAAAGAGAAAAAAAACAGTAAGTTTTAATATAAATGTTAAAAATTAGTTAAACACAATTATAAGGGGAAATCAACATAACTAACCGATAAGATGTTCTCTTAGAAATGGGAAAATAAGGAGTCAAAACTTAGACCAAATGGTGATGGATATTCTAATAATAAAACAGAATAAGAAAACCATTCTTAATTTCTAATATTGCGAATTAACTGGATTTGAGCAGATTGGAGCGTATGAACATTAAGGATGTTGGATGTTTGGCCAAAATGATTGGCACAGTGGTTACTCTTGGAGGTGCTTTTCTAATGGCATTGTACAAAGGTCCTATTCTTAGAATTGCAGGCTCTTCAGCCACCCACGTTGGCCAGCCTGAGAATGTGAACGACCCTTCCGGAAATCATTGGCTCGTTGGTGCATGTTTTCTCCTCATAGGTTGTGCTGGCTTCGCTGCTTTCTACATCTTACAAGTAAGTTTATTCACTTGCATTTAATGTTAAGTATTTAAATATAAGTCTATGTCTTATATTAAGTAAAGTTAAGAATATTAAGTAATATATAAAAAAAAAAAGTCACAAACTTAATGTTTTAAAATTTTTGATGAATGATAATGTCATTCTTTATATGTTTAGTCCAGTTTTCATCTTATTTTGTCTCTCGACGTCTTTCTTCTAATTTTCCCAACAGTTATAAAATATGAAAGAGTAGCTTAAAGTTTTAATGAACAGATTACAAGTTGATAACCTTGGTTATGGTGTATATAATGCTAGTGAAGCTTATGCATGATTTGAATATTATTTGCAGACTATAACATTGAGAAAGTACCCAGCAGAGATGTCCCTAGCCACATGGGTTTGCTTTTTGGGTGCACTTCAAAGCGGTGCAGTTACCATTTTCATGGAGCACAATACCCCTCATGAGTGGTCTCTGGCCTGGGATTCTAGGCTTGCTGCTTATACATACTCGGTTAGTACAAATTGTTTGGGCTCAAAGGCCCAACCCAAGTTCAATCTTTAGCCATACAAAAATTATAGGTTTTTTCACATTCCAAAGATGGTTTTTTTTTTTCTTTGTCAAACAGTTCTTCATTTTTGACATATCTTGATGATTTATGATGCAGGGAATAGTAACATCAGCAATCCAATTTTATGTGCAAGGCACGGTTATTAAAAGCACAGGGCCAGTGTTTGTGACTGCATTTAATCCCCTACGTATGATCATAGTCACAGCCCTGGCCTGCATAGTCCTCAAGGAGAAACTCCACCTTGGAAGGTACATATATATTTTTTTTATTTTTACACTAAGCTCTTAATTGTTTAATAAGTATTACTCACAAACAACATGATAAATTTTCTTTGAGAAATTACCTTGTTTTTCACCTATGTGATGAATTTTTATGGTGTGAATTGTTGTATCAGTATTATAGGAGGAGTAGTGGTGGTAATAGGGCTTTACCTAGTTGTTTGGGGAAAGTCTAAAGAACAGAAGAAGCATTCGATGCCAGCGTCCCCTGAAAAGGTGACCCTGCAACGCCAGCAACAGCTAGCTGTTACTGTACACAGAAGTGATGAGAATGATAACAAAACTCAATTGGTGATAATTGGAGACAAAAACCACGACATGGAAGAAGCAAGAACAGCAGTGACTATAGAGAACCACCAACACTGAGCCATCACTGTCAGTTTAATTGGACCTTAATCGAATTACATAGTGACACTTGTAGTAGTAGTCCATGATCATTTCATGTATTGTGACTAGTGACTTTACGTCTTTATTACCAAATGTTTCCCAATTTGGATGCTTTTATTATGCCAATTCTGAGCTTCCCCTACAATATGACTTTATTTATATCTTTCAATTTTATCTAGAACAGGTTTCTTTAAACCTTAATATTACGTATTTTTTTGGAATATTCTCAACTCAAGAATCGAAAGGTAATATTTTAAAATATTAAAATTCGTTTACACCACTCACACGTTAAACCCTGCTTCGAACTTATTCTCGCTAATCACATTAGATTCAAAGTAAAGATGTTTGATATCAGACATGAAATCAAGATAAACTTGAAAAAAATATTTTATTGTCGAAGTAAATACTTTTATTCTGTAACCCAACCTCATCATTTTTTTAACACAGTTTATTGAAAATAATTAAAGTGATATCTAGATTTAATTTAATAATTAAATTAGTAAAAGTCACGCTTTAGAAAAAGTTATTAATAATATTAGAATTGGTATAACTTACAATAATAAAAGTTCGTCCCTTCCTCAATGTATACATTTATGCGTCAGTGGCCTTTCTAACTTTTATTTTCTTTCTGATCGTGTGCTCTTTGAAGTTTCAACTAAATTGAAGTCCTTGAAACATTAAAGATTATTTAGCAAATTAGGACTTTTTTTACGGAACGAAATAGGAGTTATACTTCATTAAATATCTTGTAAATATAAAAATATTTCATCTATTTGTCTATCCCTAATAAAACTACCTAAATGTCACTCCAGTGCCCAAGTTGTTTCAAATAGGAAAATAGTAATTTTTTTATTTTACTAAAGAAAGTACATTTTAGACTGTTATCATTAGAGAAACATAGATGATTTAAATTACTTCGTTGTTCCGTTCAATACAATGTATCATTGGGTTAATGCTTAGACTTTATCGGTCTGTGCTGATCCAAAAAACAAGACTTTATCGGTCTGTTAACTCGATTTATATTAAAAATTAAAAAAAATATTTTATATATAATACAATGTGATATATTCAACTTAAATTCAATTTTCTTATAATAAAATATTTATATGTGAAATAGTAAATAAAGTCCAAAACAATATAATCTTATGGTTCGAATTTAAAATTAATGGAGCCCAACTGTCTCCATAGGCCGGGATTCAAGGCTTTGTGCATGTGTTAGTCGGTGAGCACTCACTGTTTGGATTGCTATTGTTTCCAACCACACCCATAATTTTATAGGTACACCCATCCATCCACTGTCTCAATTCTGATTATTTCAATAGTTCTTTTAGAGAAATTGTAATAGTTAAAAACAATTTTAAATAAAAATTTAAATGATTTGTTTTAAATCTAAAATATAATCTATATGTTTTTTAACATATTTACTATGAATTTCAATCATAATACAATGTATACATTAAAAGTATTTGCTATTAAAAAAAATACATTAAAAGTATTTATATATTATGGATTTAATTACATAAAAATAAGCATTTTTCTTATACTAGTTGGGATATTTTGTATGCAGTGTTTGTTGCTGGACTGACCTCTGGGAATGATCTCACTTAGATAGTAATTACAAGTTATGTATTGGAATTTCGTTTCTTTTGTGTTTTATTTTCTGGATTTAGCTTTTCTTTAACAACGCTACCCTCATTTATTTATTTATTTTTATTATTATTATTTGCTTGGAGGAGTTAATGAATATGAAGAACACAATTAATGAAGTATCACTGCCAAGGCATGAAACAGAAGCTTCCAGTTACTCTGCCCAGAGATGATGACAAAGCTCAATCAACCATGAATAATTTTGTATAGGGAGTCGCTACGGTGAGTCATCGCTATCAAAACAAAATAAAATGGACAGTTTTTTCTATGACTAAAAAACTGAAGAAATAATCTTCTGAAAAACGTCACATATAAATTATCCAAATATAGCATTAATTGTGTACAATTCATAATAATTTGACCTTAGGTTAGTGAGTGAGTCACCGACAATTTGTAAGCTAATGGGACCCCTCTTCAATCAAACAAAGTCAAGGTCCAACTATAGATTTTATTTTAAGGTGACCATGTTATTGTATACGAAATATATGGGTTTCTCATCAACTAATATTTATCATGAACTAAAATAAATTGTTTAAATAAAATATTTTTAATCCTATTTTTTTATTTACATCACTTAAAGAATTTAAAATAGTATTTTATAAATCTAACCATTCATTAATCATACATAGATTTCTTCAAAGACAAGCAGTTATTATTCCTAAAAAGAGACGCTATATGTCTCTATATTTTATAAAAATAAAAGATAATAATAATTATATAATAAATAATAGATAACTTGTGGTATTTGGTGTTGTTGGAGAATATGAATGATCTAATGAATTAATAAGATTGTGATAAGAAATAATAGTGGAAGTTATGTGGATAAAATAAGACACAAAATCTATATACTAAAACCACCTATCTTCTTTTATATAATTGTATATAATTATTCCAAACATACAAGAATGAGAGGGGAAACAAGAGTAGGAAAAGAATTAATAGCATATAAATAGGTAAAAAATATCATTTTAAAAGTTGAGTTAAACTTAAAATTCACCTTTTTAACAAGTTATCAGAATTTGTCTTAGTAAGATTGATGAATCTATCAGGTCATTCACTATAAGATCGTTATAGAGTTACCCTTAAATATATAATCTCATGCATGACTTGAGCACTCTCGGCATAAGCAAGATGTGTTAGAGATCTCACATCAACAAAATATAAGGTTTTTCAATAACAGTCTTCAAAGTCGGTCATGGAAGCCCCTTAACGACGGTTCCAGAACCGATGTCGACCAAGACGACGTTGAATGTTTTCAAACACCACGTCGGTTACCAAATCGACGTCATATTGTCAGCCTCCACGTTGGTTTAAACCAGACACCGACATCATGAATCCATTCTAAAATGGTATAGAAGAGTGCTCCAAAGACAACATCACATCGGTTGTTTGGCTAAAACCGACGTGGTGTTTGTTATAGAACACTTTTCACGTCAATTTTGAGCTTACAACCGATGTGAAAAATCATTTTTAAAAAAAAAATTGGATTGATAAATCTTTAATCGATACAAGAAAACACTACAAAAAAAATTTAGAATTTTCTAGCAAGTATAGATATGTGAAATCAAAGACTACATTCTAAAAAAATGGACGAAAAATAAGAAAAATAAAAATGAAACCCTAAACGATGGAATTTTGCAATTTCCGGAGGCCCAACTACCTTCGGCAGCATGGCTTCGTTACCCTATTTTGAGCAACTTTTATTTTTGGAGTGTCTCAATCCGAGCTCTCTATCAAAAGTTATGGTCGTTTGAAGTTTTTTCATCCTAAATTTTTGAAACCCTAAATCTATGATAAACCTATAAAATGTAAGAACTCTACCATCAAATATATACTAAATCAAGATGCTGATAAAAAATTTGGGTCAAAAATAAATTTCTAACTATTTTAAATGAATTTTACAAATTTGCTAACCTCTTGCGAAGAGAAGAGGCAAGGGGTGTCAAACCAAGCATTCAATCGAGACCACCAAGCACCAAACGAACCTGGAAGAAGCCCAAAATGGAGCATCTCGAACCCTAGCAAAACCAATGAACAACAAAGATGCAAATGAAAACCAGTGAGAAGTGACACCACGTGAAATATAGATGAAAACTAGTGAGAATAAAAGCGGCACCACACGAAGGCTGAGAGGAGAGGGTAGCGAGGCAGAGGAGGAGGCAACAAGGTTGAGGAGAAGGTAAAGGAGGAGAAGGTGAAGAAGAAGAAAACGTAATAGAAAAATATAAGCGTAAGAGTTAATATCTCTCTTGAAACGCCTAATTTTAACTTGACGGACATATTACGTCAGTTCTGGGATAAATAACTGACCTGATATTGATTCCTAATTTTATGAAAATTTTCACTCAACTTTCAGGACCATACATAACGTCGATTTATATCAAAACCGACGTGGTGTGTAGTATATATCATATTGGTTCGAGCCCCATAACCGACATAATATATACAATGCCAAATTTGAATTTTAAAATTTTGAATTCTTATTTTTACTATCTTTTCTATGATGGTTTTTAGGTGTAACCGACGTTGGATATATAACTCTACATTGATTTGTATAGAACAGACGTGAAGTATGTTTATTTATTTACAAAAATGTCACTGTATTTTTGGCTACGTCAGTTTAGCTTTTAACCGTCCTTATACACAAAGGTAGAATGATGTTTTTCTATTAGTGTGCAATTTAAGATAATATCATAATGATTTTAATGTCTATCTTAACAAAATTATTGGGTTTGTAAAACTATACGGGACAAAGATGTGTTGAAAATAATAATTGAGTTCAAACTTGTAAAGCAGTCTTATAAAATTAAATTATAAAGTTAAATTAGAGTTAATTACCACTTTTCATAGATGTATATATTACAAATATAAAATAAAACTTACACATAATTGTATATGGCTTCATGGCTTCCTGGGTGGTTTAATATCGCTCGTGCTCTTCTGGAGATTTACCTATGACATGGTCCATATACTTTGATCAAAGGAATGTACAAGTGTTTCAGAAATACGTATGCTAATAGGACCATCTAGAAAGAAGCCTTATTCATGCAAAAGTGAAGTAAAAAGTTGGGGAGTCTTAAATGGGTAGTGTGCGTTTTGAAATGCTGATTAAACTTTTCTAATCCATAAGTGTCATTTTGTCTTCTTTTTAAAATGCTATTTACTTACTTTAATGCACATTGTTCTATGTTGAGTGACTGGAATATATTCAGTGGCTTTCTTTTTCTCACATATGCCTAGTGCAGGTTTTAGTGAAGTTTAGTATTAATATTAGTTTATTAAATTTTTTATATTTGTTAACTAAATTTTTATATACCTTTTTCTACAAGATATGTAGTAAACTATACTCTATATAATCACTTTAATAAATAATTCAAAAATAAAATAAAATATTCAAAAATATATATAGTCAGTTTCATTATATTATATCCAATATTTAATTTTTTCTAAATATATTCTTAAATATGATAAATCTTATATAAATTAAATATTTTCTTTAAAATAAAATTTACGTAGCATTCTACCGTGTCAATGTTTATTTTACTCTATTTTCGTTTGTATAATTATAAGTGTATCAAATATAGTCACTTGTACCATCTTCATCTTCTACTCTAATAAGCATGAATTATGAAAAATAAATCTTATCAAAATATTAAAAAAATATTGAAACTTCAAAACAAAATATTAATTCACAATTTTTTTTACACATAACAACGTTTTGATTTTTCATTATGAATGAAAATATATAAGATTAAGGTACTTTCGGACTCCATAAATATTTTCATACAAAACATTTAAAAAAATTATACAATTCCTGCATTTTCATTGAAACTGGAAATATATAGTTTAATCATTGTTGGGCCTAAATAAATTTCTCAGTTTTGAGAAATAAATCACTTAAAAATAGTTTTTTTATACACGTATTTGATTTTTTTTAAATATTTTAAAAATTATTTCATTTTGTACATTTAACTAAAGATATGTCTTTGGATCAATATTATAGGGTGTTAATATCTTCTCTACACATAATCATTCCTAGATTTCAATTTGATTTTAAAGGTCGTTCGTTTTTAAAAGGTTTTTCTATAGTTTTTATAATAAACTATAGTGGCGACTTTTCTATTTTTTTTCAAAAAAAATTTTTGTTCTATTGTGACCCCACAGTTATATCTTTCAACAAAAGCCAAAATTACAAATCGAATCACATCTTTATTAGATTAAGTACTATTAGATGAAAACTTATAGTAAATATTTAGGATACAATTTTAAAAAACATTTGGAAACCAATTCCCTCTCCACCCCTTCCCCTTTTAGTTTAAACAAGACATTCATTAGTTTATAACAAGCATTTAAACATGTACATTTAATCATATTGTTTACAAGTTTTCGTTCTGAAAAACATTTCACTTCATCATATGAAACCTATTAAAAAGTGTTTATGAGAAAATGACCTTCTTGGGTCAAGTCTACATTAGGTGTTGTATATTAGATGTAAGAATCACAGTCTCATCATGATGAGAAAATAAAACAAACAAATGATTCAAAGAAATTGGCAAAGTGTGTCTCAGATGACACATCAAATGAAGGAATTTAAGTTTGATTCTTTTTTATATCAAAATCATCTTCTTAGCATCATTAATTAAGTGATATTTGAGAAATTTTTTCAAAATTAATTAAATCACAATTCAACCTTCCCTTCTTCTGATTTCCCTTTTTTTCACACTTTTAGTATCTCTTTTAGAAATCTTTTAAATGTTAAAGGACTTAAGTATAATCTACAATCATAAGTCAATTATGCAATAGTGGTTATATGGTCTCCTTTAGTAAAGAACAATGTATATTCTCATCGTTTAATGGTCAGACCATCTTTACTGTCAAACGAAAGGATAACCTTTATGAGATTTCCTACTAATAGATCTTACTAGGTAGAATGTCACCTGCTTTCTAATAAAAACCTCGTGAAAAGATTGCCTGACCTATTTTGGAAAACTGATATTCTTTATGAAGCATGTCAGAGAGGAAAGTTGTTAAAAAGTTGTTTTAAACCTAAAAATTGTTTTTCACTCTAAACCCTAGACTTTTTACTCAGATATATTTGGACTAACGAGAACCTTTAGTCTAGGAGGAAAGAAATATGGTATGATCATTGTTTATGACTACTTTACACGTACATGGCTTTATTTTCCTACCAACAAAAATCATTATTTCCATGTGTTCGAGGTATTTTGAAAGTACAAACGAAGCAAGGATTTTGCATTTCGAGCATCAAAAGTGACCATGGAACAAAGTTTGAAAATGGAGAGTTTCATACGTTGTATGAGTCTTATAGAATAAATCACAATTTCTCTCCATCGATAACACCTCAACATAATGGGGTTATGAAAGAAAGAACAAAACCCTCCAAGAAATGACAAGAACCATGCTATGTGAAAACTCTGTATCAAAACACTTCTAATTAGAGACAATCAATAATGCTTATTATGTAAGAAAACAAATTACTCATAAGACTCATGCTTGAAAAAAATTACCTACGAACTGTGAAGGAAGAGAAAACCTAACATAGGATATTTTCATGTTTGTGATTATGATTGATTCATCCTTAATACCAAAGATCAAATTTGTAAATTTGATTCCAAGGTAAACAATGGTATATTCCTTGCTTACTTTGAAAAATCAAAGGCTTATAGAGTTTTAATGCTCATACCTTGATAGTTGAAGAAACGATAGATGTGAAATTTAACAACTTTCCTCATATTGATAAGAGACTACCAAATCTTGATTGTGAGTTTGTAGATATGTAGACCAACAATCTATCAGAAGAAAGAAAAGTAGACGAAATATCATCTATTGGTATTACAAAGGGATCAGACGCACCCAAAGGGATCTCTCCTCACTCTCCCTTTTCTCACTACTCTCTTGAAGAAGAACCTATGACATCCCCGAAGCAAAATCAAATATATGAACCAAAGCTCATCCCGTTCAAAGATCAAGGCAAATTAAGACGAAATACCACAATTTCTGGCTTGAGAAGCATAGAGTCAAAAGATATTCCAAAATGTTAAGCCTTCGCTAGACTACTTCTTTGTCATTGTTCTCTTGGGAAGCTTGCTTGTAACATCCTGTAAAATTAGAACAAATTCTATATATTAATGCAATTTTTAGAAATTAAAATTCTTGAAATTTTAGTAATACAGTTATCGTATCCATATTACCCATGGATACCGTATCCGTATTATCTATGGATATCAGGCTTAATATCCGTATTATCTGTGGTCAAACCCTCGAGACCGACCTTTATTGTCAAGCCCCAATATGTTGAATCTTTGTGGTCAAGCTCAAAAGTCCAAGCTCTGGCTTAACTTCCCAAAACTAACCTCCATGCCGAGTACCAGAAGGTCGAACTCCCCGAGAATGACCTCAATGCCAAACTCTAGAATGTCGAGCTCCGTGCACAATACGGTCTTCGCATCACCTTGGAAAGTATCCACTAGAAGTATCTGCATCATTTTAGGAAGTATCCACATCACTTTTTGAAAAGTATCTGTATTATTTTGATATTGTATCCATAAGCGGCGATATAGTTTTTGCATTTCTTCTCAGAGCTATATTCGCATCTCTCTGGTATTATATCTTGTATCACTCTCTGTTAGTCTTATCAATGAGCCCTTTCGGTTATTGATTCACTTCTCATGTATCTGTTATTGAATATCGTATTTGTATTACCCTTGGAAAATTGCATCCATATCACTTTTTGATACCATGTCAATAAGCCTTTCGGCTATTGACTTACTTCTTTTTCATCGCCTCTCAATACCGCATTAATTATCCTTTCAACTATTTTCTTTCAACTCTTGGTACCATATCAATTAACCAATCAGCTATTGAAATGCTTCTTCAATATCACTCACGATGCTACCAAGATACTTCTCTCATATCACCTTTCGGTACTCACTTGCACTATCGGTACCATCTTATAAGCCTTGCGACTATTAACTTACTTACCTCTTAATTATTGTATTCATATAACTCTCGACCATTAGCTTCTCAATTATTTGGTATCTCAGCCTCTTTACCATATCAGACTTTCGGCCTGGACTTGCATCTCTTGGCACGACATCACCTCGATTTAGTTGACATCACTCTTGGTTTGGTTGACATCACTCTCAGTTTAGCTGACATCACTCTCAATAGTGACTGACATCATTCTCAGTTCCGCATCACTCTCAGATGTCGCATCCATATGACTAGACTCAAAGGAGATCCATAATGAATTTAATTTCATGTAAATTTTTACAAATTACTTTGAGATAAACCAAAGTTATTGTGGATCATTTAATGCTCAGATAAGAGTGGGTCATTTCCCATTTAATTTCCCTTGTCAATTAAACATGGCTTAGGTCATTTATCATGACATCACAATATTTTTTTCAATGAATCTAACTATTCTCCAATCAAATTGGAACCTACAAATGACTCTATAAAAGGCAAAGAATTGGAACCCCCAAAGATCACAGAAAATGAAATCTCTTTCTAAATAATATTCAGTTCACACCACTTTTACTAAGCCTTTCAATCTTCCAAATCAAAGGTAAGGGAAAGGAGATATGCATATTGCCTTATGTTTTCACTATTTTTTTTTTTTTAGTGAGGTACCCTTAAGCCTCACGTCCTTCTCAATATATTTATCAAAATCCTTTTTCAGTATTTATACTGGTTTTAAGTGTATGATTTTGTGTACTGTGATTTGACTTGTTTTCTTAGACTCATGATCATGATGTATGGGTACAGTTTGCGGCTGAAGGACTTGTTCCTTGAGGTTTCAAATGAGTAGAAGTGATGTATGATTGCTCATTTATCCTGACTATTCACTGTTGTTGTATTCCATTTATTTATATGTTGTGATTTGGTTTCTTTTGTTTCCACTCATGACCATGATGTGTTTATATGGGTACAGTTTGTGGTTGGAGGACTCGATCCTTGATGTTTCAAATGAGCAGGAGTAAGGTTGATATTGATTTGCTCATTTATCTTGACTATTCATTATTTTATATGATGATTTAACTGATATTTTCCACTGATGATTGGACTCTTTGAATGATTTGAGATTTTACCTTTCATTACGGTGATGATTGAACTCTTTTAATGATTTGACATTTTACCTTTAAAATTTCTTAAAGGCAATTCTATAAAACTTATGTATATCTCACTTTTCCCTCTTTGTTCGTGTTGTTAAATATGAATGTATGATAGAGTAATAGTAATGGATACACCAAATCCTGCTCTATCCTTCTCTGCGAATATCTCTGCTTTCCTTTCAGCGAATGATTTGCGAACAAATGTGATGGAGAACTCTGTCACCTTTCGAGACTCAACTCTTACAGTTTTCGCATTACAAACTTTGAAGACATACCTTTAACACTTAATGGACCTGTTGTGGTTTCATTCTATATGTCATATATGATTCAAAATAATCCCGTCATAAATCTATTTGTGTCACCCATGTGGTGAGATTAAATATGTATAAGAATTTTATAGAAGTATGTAAAACTTTTTGTGTAAATTAGATATATAGGTCGTATTTGCATGATTAAGTATGTTGTAAATTATTTTGTATGGTTAAATATTGTAAAATTTAATGTTATAAATCAAAGGTCTTGGCCTTAATTTTCATGGTGCAGAAAAATTAACTTTTCTTTTTATGACCAAATAAATTTGAAAAGATTGAACGTATTAAATCATTCTTGAAATTAATCTTTATGGATGTTTCTTAAATTGAAACAGTTGATGATAGTTCCTTGATTCAACTCATGTAAGTTAAGAAAGGAAATTTAAATTCAATTATTCTTTTCACAAGTTAGATTCCAAAGTATGAATCACTTTCCTCTGCCAATTTTCCGTAAAGAGTATATAATCTTTTTAATTTGAATTTGATTGGGAAATCGTTTTCAGTGGTAACCACTTCTTGATTTTACAAAATCTCATATTTTTAAAAAGGTTTATGTCTCATTCACTATTTTTATTCTATTTAAGCTTCTGCCATTTTAAATAAATTTGTGAATGAGTAACATGCTTTTTGAAGTAGAACACTCCTCAAATATGTGTGTCATAGACACATATGTCAACATACAGTCACATCTCAAGGTATATTTGTCTTGAGCAATCACCTCTCTACAACACACTAATCTCATCAAGCTACATTAGTGTCAGACTTAACAATGTTTCTAAAATGGACAAATATAGGGGAACATCGGACAATCCCAACAATAGACCTACCATTCAAAGCTGTATTAAGTCTCTTTAAGTTGGTAGTCTTATCTCACTCATTGTAGTTGATCACTCTTTGGGTGAAGTAGACAAAGTTTCAATACGCTCCATGGATTGTGTCCATTAATCTTCAAAGTTTGTCAGACAATGAAGATTTTGAAGAATGGGAAGACTATGGAGATGTTTGCACTCTTTAAACAACAAAGCACAAACTATATGAAGAATGGCTCAGAGCAATGCTTCTTGCATAACGCCCAAAATTGTTTGAAAAGAAAATGTCTTGCTTTTGGCTCAATACGACATTGCTAACCCATGTAACCTCCTACATGCTCACACTAAATCATCCTCAATCGCAAGTACCATTTCATTTGTACATGATTAAAGAGATATTTAAATAAGATGTTGAGCTCTATCATTTACTCAATGAGACCCCTGGTTGGCTAACATGATCTGAGTTGGTATCTCTAATAAAGAAAAACTTGGAGTGTTGGATGTCCTATAACTTGCTTTTGTTTGACAAACTCAAGTTTAATGCAAACTATACATATAAACCCCTTTCAATTCAATTCAATTCTCATTTAAGCATTTAAGTAATTCAATTCTCATTTAAGAAAAGGGTAAACATACAAGGGGGCAAGGGTCTTATTTATAGATGCATAAGTCTCTTTCTATTCATATCCTACGAAATGTGAGACTTCAAAATAAGGAAAAAAATGCAGCTACAAAATGAGAAAATTTGTAATCCCTACATGCCAAACAAGGCCCTTACAAAATTGTCCTTAAAAAATGGCCTATTCTAGTTGATGTAGGACTTTTATTCTTCACACTCTTCTCCTCTTGTGTTTGGATGAAATTGACCATCACTTCTAGGGTTCTTCGGCTAATTTTTCAAGTCCAAATCAAGGCCCAAATAAATCCTGCATATGCCTCTATAAAAACCTGCAACAATTATAAAAGAAATTGCACCTATATAATATCTACAAGACTAAGAAGAAGGAATAAAATCCTGGTATTCTACTCTTCAATTGTATAGTCTTACTCCAAGAGACTTCGTCTTCTTCTATTCTCTTAGCCATTGGTCTAGAGGTTGGATGATTTCTATCATTATGTGTGGGTGAAGAAATGTGTGTGTTGTCATGAATGTGGATGAGGCGATAAGTGTGAATGAAAGAAATGAAAGTAAAGATATTTATGTAGAACAAGAGAAAAATAGTGAATAAACAAATTTATCATCTTTGAATCTAAACTTTTAAATAAAAAAAAAATTACAATTCAATCACAAATGTGTACAAAATCATAACATATAAACTAACTTCAACTTAACCGCCATTAATTTAATAGAAATAAAAAAATAAAATTAGTGTCAATTATACCTACACTAAATAAAATATGACGCTAACCTAATACGTTACTAATATAAATAATTTTACTAACTAAAAGAAATTAAAAATAATTAATGTCATCATAGAGTTGATTTAGCCAATTTTAATAACATCCAACATTAAGCCAATTCTATTATCATTGATTAAACTGACATTAATTTGACTCTAATATAAATATTTTTTTATTAAAATAAATTTTTAAAAATTACTTTTTTAAACGTATTTTGAGAAATAAACCTTTTATATTACATTAGAATCAATTTAACCGAATCTATTGACGCGTAATATTAAACAGATTTTATTAATATTAGTTAAGTCCGTCTTAATTCAACACTAAGATAAATATTTCTTTAATAAAAAAGTTAAAAATATTACAATTTTTAATTACTTATTGTAGAATCAACTTACTCAACTCTAATAACATCGTAATTTAGTCACATATTTAAAAACTAATTTGATATATTTTATTGTATTTGTAACACGATATTTTATTGTGGCATAATTTTTTATGCAAATATTTTCCGACATGCATCATTACTTATAATATAATAATTTAATTAATTGATATCGTCAATCCTAATGTTCACCTATGGATATAGTTTATTCGAATGTGAACGTTGAATACTATACCATTAATGTTTATTTAAACAAAGGCATATCATTGTGGTTCCGCCATCAACTCCATGTCAACGACAAAAGAGGTGTATTCTTCGTCGATTTTCATATCTCAACAACTAACATCACTTCATACTTGTAGAAAAACGTCATTTTCAAATAACTTTTTCGCAATAAGTCTTAGAATTTTGAAATGAAAAGAAGAAGAATAAGAAAAATGTAAGGCATATGAAGATAAAATATAAATAAAAAATTACAGAATTTTTCGTCAAATTTTATTATGCTTTTAACATTCCTCTTTTTCTAAAATATTACAGTATCGGTGACGAAAAGGAACAATTAATTAATATATTAATATTAAAGAAAAACTCACACAAAATAAGCAAAACCAGTGGAGGCATGGAGAATCAAGTTATGCTTTGATTCTAATTAATTGGTACATATTTAATTTGTAGTGTTAGTTATGCTTCACTACACTTTTCTCATCTTTATATTCTTTTAGACAAATAATATGACTGAAGCACTAGATATGATTACTAACAATATGAGAAAAAAATTATTTTCACTCTTGAGCTAGGTTTTGTAAAGCCAATATCTATATATTCCTGTCTAATATTCATTGTTGTGTATATATACCCGTAGAAATGTTCTTTTTGTAAGAAAAAAAAAATCCACAAATTACTTTCAATGTAAAGATAATCGTTATTGTCGAGAAGTTTGAATTATTAGAGGTGTATCTCCGCATCAGATTTACTTTGCTATCTCAATTTGTAACTACATTGTTAAATGGAGTTAATTGTACGTTAGCAAACATTAAAGTAGCTTGCAAATTATGAATATACATGAAGAAAATAAAACTTATTTGCTTCGACTTGCTTGGAATTTTTTCATATAGCATTATGAGTTGGGTTATGGGATTATGCTGACGAGATTAGATTTTTTGAATATCAATATCTTTCTAAATTCTCTTTGGTGTGACTTGACTTTTTTGAGTGGTATAATACTATTTTTGATAATGTTGGACTATAAGTAATGGAGAGCAAATTAACTTTTAAAATGATAATTAATGTTCTGATATTTGTATCTCTGAATCAGTTGGGGTTTCTAGTAGTGAAAATGATAAACTTACTTTTAAAATTGTGCATATTTGGGATGGTAATTCTTGGTTTCTACCATCTTCTTTGCAAACCATTATGGAGTTATATAATCTTCAAAACTTAATTCTCACTAAGTTACTTGATATACTTAATTGGACTTTGAATGATTCTAGTATCCTTAGTTATAAAGTGGCAAGGTTTTGTTTCTCAATTTTCATAATTTTTCAAAGTGTGGAGGTTTTGATTTGGGTAAACTCTTGTTTTATGGAAGTTATGTAACAGAATTCCCTCAGATAAGGATGTTTAATTTAAAAAGACATTATTATATGATTCATGTGTTCATTAAAAAGGCATTATTATATGCTTCATGTGTTCTTTGAGTAACTAGCACAAGGAGAGTATTTTGTTTATTTTTTCGTGCAAGTTTGCTCTTAAACTTTGGTCTTAGCTTCAACAAGTTTTTCTAGGTATGGTTTGTTTTATCTTCTAATGATATTTTGTAGTTTCTTAAAGTTATAGGTAGTGTTCTTGTAAACAAAATTTGTCTTACGGTTGTTATTTATATTCTAAGGATATTGTGGAAGATAAAAAACCATGTTAAGTTTCAACAAAATCACAATTTGGATATGGTCATACACACAATTCAAATTCAATGGTATAACAAATTATTAGGTCATTCTTCTAAAAGGAGTATAAATTATGATATTACTTTTACTATTTTGAAGTTTTTTTTATATCCAAACAATGTTTGAGAAAGAAATTAGACGTCTACAAAGAATGATGTAGATGCTAGTTTGGTTAAAATCAATACTCATGAAGCTACTAAAGGATACCCAGGTTATCCTGTTTATAGAAGCATTTTTAGAGGAAATGGCGATGAATACATTAATAAGTTTTTCTCTTATCTTGGATTTAACAAATCCTTTAATATGAAACTTATATGTATTACTTTAGATATAGAGATTCCTTGGACTTATGGTTATAATTCGTCTTGGTATGCCAAATTTTTTCGTCTCCTATTTTTTTCTTTTAATTATATATATATATATATATATATATATATATATATATATATATATATATATATATATATATATATATATATATGGATGGATTAAAAATTGTGATGATATGGAATTTAAGATTTGCACCAATGTAATCATTTTATTGACATTTATGTTAATTTTGATAAGCAATTTACTATTCTACCTAGAATTATTAAATTATAATTTTTGTTTTGTTTAGTTCTTTTTATAGGAGTGTGATTTTTTTTTCTTTTTTTGTCAATATGAGTTTAGTTTTATTTCTTATGATTTTTTGTTTGTTTGTTTCTTCTTTTATATGTTAAAAATTTTCATGTGATAATATGTTATTATTGTATAGTTAGAATATAAAATTTATAATGATGCTTAACATGTAAATTTTTATAAAATAAATTTCTTAAATTTTTAAACTACACTTAACTGTGTTCGCAACTTATGAATTAAGCTTTATATTTTCGAAGGTATTATTAGGTCTCTTCAATTTGAAATCAATTACTTATGAGATATGTAGCAAGCATGTGGATCAACATAGTTGTTTGAATTTAACTAAGTTCCTAAATGTTAATCTTACATTCGCAAGTGCGTTAAAAACTACTTGTAAGACAATTATTGAAATAAATAAATCAAAATTAAGTGTTTGTTGATTTCTGTATCAGTCCAAAGAACTATTAATTTTAAATATTATTTTAATGATTATGCCTATCAAATTTAAAGCATTTAGAATGTGATTCAATAATTCGTATTTTGTTTATATTTTAAATATTATATAACATGTTAAAATAATTTTTTTATAAAGTGTTGATTTAATTTTGATCTCTAAAAATTATAAACGTTATTTACAACGTGGAAGAAAAGCTGGCAAAAAGGACATATATTTTTTTTAAGAAAATAAAAAAATATGGCGGTTACAAAATAATAGTAGTAGGTAGCATACAAATAGTTTATCTTATTATTTTATAATTTTAAAATATAAGGTTAAAATAAAAATATAAAATGTGTACATAAAAATAGAAATTTCATCATATATTATTATAGATAATAAATTTTTAATTTAAGAAATAGCTTACGTTTATAAAAATATAGAAATTTAATTTACTAAAGTTACATCAAAACCATTTTTTAAATGAGGCGTTTTAATTTCAAAAACTAATAATTTCTTTCGAATATTAATTTCTGACTTCAAAAGTCAAATTGATTTTACTTTCATAAAATCAATTGTCCTTTAAGCAAAAGAAAAAATCTGACATTTTTAAGCGGTTAAAAAGGGTAAAACGGTCAAAATATAATATTCTAAGATTAAAATTGATTAAGATTAAAATTGATTTAGAGCACTGATATTTTTACACTGTAAACAGTAATTTACCTCCATTTGATATTGAAAAATAATATTATTTTATTAAAATATTATATTTTATTATAAAAAGCAGAAGTGAAATGTGTAAATTTTGTACGTCAAAAAGTATATTTATTCACTGATTTAGATATTCATAAAATATCTTTATGGTATGTTTGAATATGCATGTTCATCCCGGCTCTGACTTGACAAATTGCTTTCCGTAGAAATAGGTACGAATTATGTATTAATATCAGTTTATAAATTTAAGATCTATTTTAGTGTTTTTCTTAATATTTTAACTCTTTCAAATTATTTATGTTGAGCTTTTATATTTAAATAAAATAATATATTTGATCAAGATGAATATGTTGAGCTTTTCTTGGATATAATGGATTAGATCAAGAACTATATCCATTTATATAAAAGGTTTTCCGTAAAATTTTGAAAGTTAACAATTTTGAATCTCTTATAAACATTTTTCTATTTCTAAGAATTTTTCGAAAAGGTAAAAGAAAAAATTACTTGTTTCATAAAGAAAGTTTATCTTAAATGCATTGAGTAATATCCATGTTTTAACTCTTGCTTTTAATACTTTTGAAATATCGATCATGATCGATAATATTTTTTATATATTTTCATTTCTAAATTTGATCTTTCATATAATTAGATTTAGTTTCTTTATGTAGTATATTTCTATTTTTATAAATAAAAAGTATCAAAATCTTATATTTGTACATGTTTGTGTTTGAGTGAGGGAAGAAAGAGTAAGCTCATTTCGTATCTTCACATTCAAATACTTGAGTTTGAAACAAGTGAGATGTAAACTCCTTTATAAATTTACTAATTAGTTTAGTGATAAGAGGTTTAAATAATATATATGAAAATTTCCTTGAAATGGAAAATAAATTCAAATCTTACGAATCAATTAAAGGTAATATTAAAAGACCAAAAATATATTTTTTTATTTATTTTGAAGTGAGTTACAATATTTCAGTTAAATTTAAACTATAAACTATTTTATATAATGGTATCCAAGTTTATCTTAAATATATTAAAAAAATCATTCATCATATTCTTTGGGCTTGAGGTCCAATAATATTAAATACAAAAATACATTAAAAAAATTAAATCTCATTAATTAGAAATAATGTTAAAGACATAAATAAAGATATTTTTTTTATCTTACATATTTGTAGAATTAAATTAAACATAAACCATAAATAATTTTAAATCAGCTTATGCAAGTTTCACTTTTGAATGAGATAAAGAAGAAAAAAAGTTGTGTCAATGACTTGTAATTTAAAGACCAAGCTTGGTATAAGCTTATTTCAGTTTCCTTCCACATCATTATAGTGTACTGATTTGATTATCTAATTATCTTTTACAAAAAAAAAAAATCATTTTTTCTATCTTGAAACACGTGCACACTTAAGTTTTGACAATGTTAGTGAATTTGACGTGTACAAGAATGCTTTTCAAAATGTCTCGTGATGAGATGAACTACAATTGTTGTCCTACATACACATTTTAATATATATTTTTGGTATATTTTGGGAATGCAAATTTCGGGAAACCCAAGGAAAGTGCCAACATCGACTTATAGTGTGTTTGAAAGAAAATAAAGAAGACACCGTTGAGTATTTTGATAAACAATAGTAGGGATTTGTGCAACCCTAATGTTATCTAAGGATAACTTTGAACTCCAATTTGTTATAAATCACATAGCAGGTCATCGCTTAACATAGTGAAGGGGTCCTTTTTGACAGAATCAACCATATGCCAAGTTTCAACAATTGGAGTTCATATGGACAATAAAAACTTGCTAATATTTTGCTTGAATTCATAATGGTTTATTATGTCCATTTGACTTTATTTTAAGATATGCAAACACCTTTTTCTTTCTCTTTTCCTTCATTATAGTTCAATGTTGACTATTTTGCAAAAACGACAACCAACTCACAGGTTATTATCAGCACAAGATGTGGGAGATCACAACCCTAAGCTAAATTAATATTTATAAGATATAATTAATGTAAAATCTTCAATAAAATACACAAAGAATTCTTAAAAATATGATATTGTTCGAACAGTTCCAACTCCTAATGAAACTTTAGAACTCACATTTATCATGAAGATTCAATGAATATTGACTCAAAACAAATACCTTTTCACATATCACCATTTCTACTAACCTAACCAAAAGGAAAACGTTGCTATTTTTTATACAGGAACTAAATTAAATGATTTGATAGTAACTAGATCTAATTTAATAAAATATATAATTTTGGGACAAAATAAGTCATACTTTATCATATCAATATAATGATTGGTAAAAAAATATTTAATACGGTTGTACAGGATTGATTGAGTTAAATTTTTACATTAGACTCAATCAAACACAATCCATCCCTAAAGTTGGATTGAGTTGCGTATATGCAGCATCATGTTTTAATTAATTTATTTTTTTGCTAAAATTTATAATTTACATTGTTTTAGATTATTTAGAATAAAATTTTAAAATGAACTATTTTATTTAATATTTAAATAACTAAATAATTTAATATTTCAAATATATTAATTTAATTGATATAAGAATGAAATAAATTAAATAACAGTCATATTAATATTAATATTATTCGATAATTTAGGATTAGTTGGGTCTTGGATTTAAAACCACACTCCATCATCCAATATGTAGATGATCTGACCCAGGAAACACTAACATAAAAAATTACATTTAATGCTTTAGAAAAAAATTAAATACAGTTAAATCTTTTTTATAGTGTTTTATTATTACTATAAGAAGATAAAATCAAATTAGATAAATAATAAAAAGCTTAATATTTGACGACGCAGTTAACCAGATTACAGTCTCAAAAGGTATAGCACTAGCAAACAAAAAATAAAAAATAAAAAAGACGGATATTTCACGGTTCAGATAAAAAAAAATAAACACAAACTCAAAGAAATAATATAAAATTTCACTATTAAGAATACTCACAGACAGGCAATTCAGAAGAAATTAAAAAAAAAAATAGCTCCACGCTTTTCATGTGAAAAAACGCCGCTGCACTCACTTGCCACTTCACACCTTCACTTTTCAAAGGCAGTGGTAGTAGTTAGTGCCAAAACCGAAAGGTAGGCTTCATAAAAAATAAAAATTATATATATATATAAATAAAACAATTGGAACCATAACTTATAAAGAAAGAAAGTTCAACGATTAAACAATAATTTTAAACTGCATGAATTTGTTAAAAAAAAAAAATAGAAAGTATATGGTACTACCCAACAATAAATGAAGAATTACTTAGAATCTCACTAACTAAAGTGTCACAAATAATTTGTCTGTCTAAAGCATCCAATATATAGTAGGATGACCTTATTCAATATCTTATTGGATTTTTAAATTATAAACTTAAACCTTATATTATTTAATTCAATATAATATTAATAAACTAAATATATATAGTTAACTAACTATAAATTATAGTTAAACTCATTTAATCTATAAATAATTATATATATATATATATATATATATATATATATATATATATATATATATATATATATATATATATGTGTGTGTGTGTGTGTAAATCCGTATATTACTATTCGGTATTAAAAATAGCTGATAAAAAAAAAATCACAATAACTTAGTCCCTGAGAAAATTGGTAAACTAATTTTAACATTTTTTCAAATCGTATATGAAGTTCATCTAATTTCCTTTTATCTACATGTTTCTTTTTTCATTTTCTCATAAAAATAAAAAACAATAATGTATATAATTCGGTACAAGTATCAATTCGAAGATATAGAAAAAAAAGTTATATATATATATTGTATTATTTGTTGCGTATGCAAATAAATACTTGATAATTATAACAAATAAAAACAAAATAAGATCATAGAAGAATAATGCATAATAACATCCTTCAGCAACTTATAACTCGTGAAAGTCAAGCCCAATAAACTTTTTGCTATAATTCCGTGAGAATGAGAGTAGTGCAACAAATTATGTGACACCAATGAGATCCATTTTACAATTACATACTAATAAAAAAATGACATTTTATGTCGGATCAGAGATTGACGTAGATGTAGGTGACACTGAAAGTCTTGGACATATAACATCGATTATGCAACTGACGTAATATGTTCGTCACTACGTCAATTGAAAATAGAAACTAATATCATATAACCAACTAAAATAACTGAATTATAATGTAAGAGGTCGATACTACGTCGGTTGGAGTTGGAATTGACGTAATAGGAGACTTTATACGTCGATTGTAAACTACAACTGACATAAAAAGTCCCAACGTCGGTTGTAGCTTACAACCAACGTTAAATTTCATTTAAAAAAATAATGGGTTGATAAATCTCTAATCGATACAAGAAAACACCACAAAAAAATTTAGAATTTTCTAGCAAGTATAAATATGTGAAATAAAAGGCTACAATCTAAAAAAAATAGGTGAAAAAAATGAAAAATAAAAAGAAAATCCTAAACGATGGAATTTTGGAATTTATGGAGGTCGTTGGCCAGCGAAGAGAAAGTGATACCATACGAAATACAAATGAAAATTAGTGAAAATAAAAGTGTCATCATGTGAAGGCTTAGAGGAGAAGGCAGCAACATCGCGTGCCAAGAGGAGGATATTACCTCAGTTAGAAAGTCCCAACCGACGTAATATGGGCTACATACTATGTCTGTTGACACCTCCCAACCGACGTAGTATCTTCAACGCCATTACAAAGTTTTAAAATTTTGAATATTTACTTTTTTTAGTCTTTTCTAAGTCGAGTTTGAGTTAACCGACATAATATCTCTTCAAATATTTACAAAAATGTCACTATATTTTTGTTTACATTAGTTCTGTTTTAACCAACGTATTATCCTGACGTAGAATGCATTTTTTGTACTAGTGACACCATCACCTTGAGTTGTAAATCACATTTGCCTTGATATTCCGTATCACATGAACTTCTCTGCTAAAAAAACACACTACTCTTTCCATCACATTCTCTCTTTTCCTCCACACAATTCTACTAACCAACCAAAAGAATTCTAAAAAGTACTTACTAAACATGCGTACCTCATGGAAATACCACTTTGCACATCCTCTTTAATAATCAGTACATCCTTCATCAATTCATTTACTATCCTCACCCCTAAAACCCTTTGTAACTATTATTGTATGTCTTAGTGTAATGTTTTGGAAATACAAAACACGAGGACATTAGTACTCATGAATAAAAAGTAAATTCATTATAATATAAGTAATACTAACTCATATAGTACACATGCTAGATACCTCACCTTTTTATGAATAATTTTCAAGTTTGGTGCATCTCAATCCAAAATCGGGAGCGAAAATTATGAATGTTTAAAGTTTTTTTATTTTAATTTTTTATTTCAAAATATACAACTATTTTATGCAACATGAGGACTCCAATATCAAATATATATTGAAAAAAATTCTACAAAAAAATTGGAACAAAATTAATTTATAGCCTTTTTTAGTGATTTTTACAAAATCGGAATAATAGTCAAAATAGAAACCAATCAAAATATAACTATAAAAAAGTAGACTTTAAGTCTAACTCAACCGGTTTGTAAAGTGAGGTTTGCACCCATTTATAAACTATTAAGAGGCATCATCTTTAGTTGATGTGTGTCTCCAACAACAAAATGGATCAAAATGAAGTCAAATTGAAACAAGAGAACTGAATCATCAACAACAATAATAAATTGTTGGAAAAATCGAGGGAGAAAAACACAATGGGAAAGTCTCAGAACAATGACATCCAACCCAAAACATATTAAGGTAATTAGCTTATGGATCTTTTTTCTTAGATGTTGCTTAACTTTCTCAATTCTATTTAATGTGAAACTTTAATTTAATTATAAATATTCTTAACTGGGTATATTTTTATTGAATTTGATTAACCTTCTTGACATAGATACATATTAAGTTTGATTGTTAGTTATTAGTGGTAAAAACCAGTACGATAGTTAACATACAAAAAAACAATTGAAAACCCTTATATATAGGGGTTCTCACTCTTGTAAAAATACACGAAACACACAAAAAATAAACAGGAAAAATAAAGAGTCAAAAGTTTAGTTTTGTTTTACCTTTCATACTTGATTTTTCTTAAGCGTTTTTCGTTGCTTCTATAATACTCCTGTTTCCTCTCTTTGCCTTTTTTCATAGTGCCTTCATCTTCTTCACAAAGAATCTTCTTTCTACCATGGTTGAAGCTGAGAGGACCTTCATTCTCTGATTAATCATCGTCGCTCTATCTTTGTACATAAACCCTAAATTATTTGCAAAGTAATGAAATGAATAAAGTGGTGCATGTGAAAAGCCAGTGATTTGGAATTAGAAGAGTCGGGAGGGACTTACGTGGCAACGCGTAGGTAAAATTAAAATGTTGCTTTATTTTGGGCCTCAAATAAAATGGGTCGAGTTTCTTATTAAGGTATTAGAGCAGGCTAAGGTCTGCTCTACTTCTGCTGCTTTTATTCTTGGTTTCTTTTTTAGTTCTTTGAATTTCTTAATTTAAAGAAAGTGTGGATTCTACACAGCCATGAATTGATGAGTCAAAATTCTATTAGCCCTTATTATTTGCATCTTGGAGAAAGTCTAGGATTAGTTTTAGTTTCTCCACTCCTTAATGACAACAATTATCATACATATAGTAGAAATATGAGACAAGCATTGTTGTCAAAGAATAAACTAAAATTTGTTGATGGAAGTATCATAAAACCTAAAAATGGTATTTCTTTGTTTGAAGCATGGGAAATATGTAATGTTATGGTTCTTTCATGGATAACAAGAACCTTAACTCCTTAAATTGCTGAAAGTGTTGTCTATATTGATGATGCCAAGATTCTTTGGGAAGATTTAAAAAAAGGTTTTCTAAGGGTATTATTTCAAAATTTCAGATTTATTTCAGAAAATACACTTTATAAGACATGGTGAAAGAAATGTCACCCAATTTTTCACAGATTTGAAAATCTTATGGGAAGAATTGGAATCTTTGAGACCTATACCAAGTTGTGTTTGTGAGATACTGTGCAGGTGTAATATTTCAAAAATATACCTACAATACAAGGATTCTGAATATGTGATATGTTTCCTAAAGGGTCTTGTTGAGATTTACAATACTGTAAAAACTGAGATTCTTATGATGGAGTCGCTGCCCAACATAAACAAAGTCTTTTCTCTTGTTATTCAATAGGAGAGACAAATTACAGGTATTAATGCTTCTACTTAAACTAAAATTTTGTTTAATTCTAATGATAAACAATCACATACATGGAGACAACAAGAACAAAATTCTTGGAGGCAAATTGGTAGAGGAAACAATTGGCGTGGACAAAGTCAAGGGAGAGGCAGAGGAAGGTTCAACGATAAAGGAGAACAGTGCTCATATTGCCATAAAATAAATCATACAGTGGATGAATGCTATTCTAAACACAGATATCCTCCATGGTATAAAGAGATTTTGATTTCTTAAAGGAGCCTATTGAACATAATAACGTAGAATTGAAACTAATAAATAATAATGAAAATGTTCATAGACAAGATAATATCAAAGTGATAGACAGGAATTCAATGTGTTCACACACAAGAAATTACTCAAAATGAAAGACAGGAATTCGATGGACAAGCACCTAGAAGATCATATTTCTAAAGGATTATCATCATCAGGTAAACAATACTAATTCAAAACAAGTTTTTAGTACTAATTATCCTATATCATTTGTTTTATCTTATAAATCGCTTTCTGACACATTAGGTATACAAGCCAATCATAAACCTCAAAGCTTTAAAGAAGCCTGCCAAGATCAAAATTGGCTAATGGCTATGCTCAAATAAATACAAGCTCTACAAGAAAACAAAACATGAAAACTCACAAATCTACCCACTGGAAAGGTACCCATTGGATGTAAATGAGTATACAAAGTAAAACACAATGCAAATGGAAGTATCGAGATATACAAAGCCTGATTGGTAGCAAAGGGACATAATCAATTGAAAGGTATTGACTACTTAGACATGTTTTCTCCTGTTGTTAAACTTATTATACAGTGAGAATTATCTTAGCTATTGCAGTTGCTAAAAATTGGTACTTACTTTAACCAGATATTGATAATGTTGTCCTACATGAAGACCTAAATAAAGAAGTGTATATGACACTTCCTCTAGGATTTAAAACAGAAAAACCGAATCAAGTCTGCAAACTCACAAAGTCCCTATATGGACTGAAACAAGCAAGTAAACAATGATTTACTAAACTTTCTTCCTTTCTTATAAATACTGGTTTTACTCAATCTAAATCCGACTGTTCACTCTTTATCAGAAAAACCACAAACAATTTTACTACTATACCTGTATATGTGGATGACATTATTATTGCAGGAAGTTGTTTATCAGAAATAAAGATAATCAAAGAAGTATTAAATTGTTCCTTTAAGATAAAAGATATTGGAGAACTCAAGTACTTAAGGGGATTAGAAGTAGTAACATCAAACAAAGGGATACATCTATGCCAAAGAAAATACAATCTTGATATTCTAATTGAGACTGGAATGCTTGGTAGTAAACCTTGTACCACTCCTCTCATGTCTAATAATAAAATTGTTTTTGAAGATGCAGAGAAGCTAAAGAATCCCGAGTCTTATAGAAGACTCATTGGAAAACTCTTATATTTAACTAACACAAGGCCTGACATAACTTTTAATGTTCATTTACGTAGCCAATTTGTTCAAGAACCTACAATACATCATCAATAGACCATTCAACGTATTCTAAGGCACATTAAAGCTAACCCTACTAAAGGATTATTTTTTCTAACTTATAATAAAATGCAGTTCAAAGCATTCAGTGACTCAGACTGAGCATCCTGTCTGCAGACAAGAAGATCAACTACATGCCATTGCATCTTCCTAGAGGATTCTTTGATTTCCTACAAATCAAAGAAGCAATCGACAACGTCTAGATCCTCCTCAGAGGTAGAATACAGAGCCCTAGTAATTACTACATCTGAAATCCAGTGGATCAAATATATTTTTGATGATCTAAACATCTGAAGCATTGCTCCAGCTACTCTATATTGTGACAATCAGTCAGCTCATCACATTGCACAAAATCCTAGTTTTCATGAGCACACTAAGTGCATCAAGATCAACCTCCATGTTGTGCGAGAGAAGATTCAAGCTAAACTTCTCCACCTACTGCCTATAAGATCCGAAGATCAAATAGCTAATGTATTTACAAAATCTCTAAGTGGACAGAACTTCAAAACTATCACAAACAAGCTTGGAATGGTGAATATACACCTTCCAGCTTGAGGGGAGGGTATTAAGTTTGATTGTTAGTTATTACTAGTAAAAACCAGTATGGTAGTTAACATACAAACATATAATTGAAAACCCATATATATAAGGGTTCTCACTCTTGTAAAAATACATGAAACACACAAGAAATACAAAGTCAAAAATTTAGTTTTGTTTTACCTTTCGTTCTTCTTGATTTTTCTTAAGCGTTTTCCTTTGCTTCTATGATACTCCGGTTTCCTCTCTTTTCCTTCTTTCACTGTGTCTTTATCTTCTTCACAAAGAATCTTCTTTCAACCAAGTTGAAGCTATGAGGGCCTTCAATTTTTGATTCACTTTGGTCACTCTACCTTCGTATAGGAACCCTAGAAAATTTACAAAGTAATGAAATGTATAAAGTTGTACATGTGAAAAGCCAGTAATTTGAAATCAGAAAAATCTGGAAGAGCCGAATTAAAATGTTGCTTTATTTTAAGCCTCAAACAAAATAGACCGAATTTCTTATTAATAGATGGAGGAAAAAATATGAGTAAGAAATCTTAGAATCAAAATAAGTTCCCTTAGAAAAATATAATTCACTTAACAACTCCTAAGTATTTGTAATAACAATTTTAAATATTAAGTTGCTTAAAGGAAAAGCCTCGTAATTGTAAATACCAAAAATAATTATTTGTCCACAAAGTGAAATCTCATTTAGCCGATGAAAATTTTCTCGCGATAAATGACAAACTTAATGAAAATCATTCAATGAATCTAAATGCGTTGATTAAAATTATACAAAATTGCAAATTGATGAAAGCAAACTCAAGCTTTTCATCTATGAGCCATGTATGTATGAAATAGCTTTACATACTCGATATATAAGACTTAGTGCAATTACTTCCAAGTTCTCTATACTTTTCTTCACTTGTACATATTCTTGTGTAACTTCAATTTAAGTTCAATACAAGTTCTTATCGTCGTTCAACCTTCTATACTTTTTTCTTTATATGTCAAAAATGCAATTAATTTTTAGCACTTTTTTTTTATTATTGATTTCTAAATTTCTAAGTTTCATTTTCTAACTTTTGATTGAGATCTTGTTTTCTATGATTCTAAATATTTAAATTTGAATATTTTTTAATATGTAATTGGATTTGTTCAGTGTTCTATATTTTTTGGTTTAATTCACAATTTTAGATTGAATTGAATATGATTGATAATTTAAACTAGTAAATAGGAATAAGAATGTTTAAAACTTATATAGGTTTTATTTTGTAATTACAAATACATTTAGAAATCAATGATATTCAAACTAAGTAGAAAACTAGAGAATTATCTATTGCTTTTTATAAAAATTTAATTCTACAATTTTTTTAATAATTAGAACATCAAAACATTAAAAATTTCTCCAAAACCTAATTCTAAAAATAGTAAAAATAAAATTAAAATAGTGATAATACTTTACTTCTTATCAACATGACCTAGGTTAAATCTTAACCTTCCCTGCATCTTGAGTGCACTGCCATAGAAGACTGACATAGAAGAGTATTATGGGGAAGATAAAAGATATTTTTATATCTTCATTTTTTAAGCATTATATTTTATTTGATTTAGATATATTCCACCCACTTTTTGTAACAAATTGTTGATACTGAATATGCTTCTTACGTAGGAGAACTCAAAATGTATACTAAATGAATACCACCCAAGACAAGCAACTAAAGAGAACAAGATATGTTTGAAATATTTAAGCATTATAATATGCCCCTTAGGAGTATCTTTGTATGTGTCATAAGCAAAAAAGCAAGAGAGAAAATAGACGTATACGTAGAGTCTTTGTTTTCCTTTAAAATATACAAGAAATTAATTGAAAGATTAGGGTTAGGGACGTGTGGCCATAAAATTTTATACAAAAATATGAGCTCATATACTAATTAAATAAACAGGAAAATCAATTATTATATCATGCGTCAGAGTACATATGCTCTAGTTGATATGCTTTAAAATTCTTTCCGTACTTCATCACTAACTGAAATTCAATTATCCAAACTCGATGACTTTAAAGTAAGAACTTTATGTATTTGGTAATTTATTCAACTTACTACGTTAATTTATGGTAGGTAATTTTGTCAAAAAAATATACAAAAAAGTTTACATCTATAAATTCTTGTTTCTGTTATTGTTACCACCCTCGTGATGCTTTTCTTTTTCTTTTTTTTTTCTTTTTTGGTTAATTATTTAAACAAGTGTCCAAAACTTGGATATATAACCATTTGATTTTGATTCATGATTTTACTTTTATACACAAATTCTATATTTAGTTAACTTAACCTAAAATTTCATACAAGGAAGAAAATTATGCTTGTCAGAAAAAAAAATATATGCATACTTTATATTAGGTAAACAATATTGTAGTTAAAATCTACAAAGAAACATATTCAGTTACAGTGACAGGAAATTATAAGGGAGACATAGTGGAATCTATCTATCTATCTATATCTATATATATATATATATATATATATATATATATGAAGGAACATAAGAATGATGCCGATTCAATTTCTCTGGTTCCTTGGTATTACACATACAATTCATATCTTGTAATCTCTCTAACGATTTGATCTGAGGCAGATTGAAACATGCCAGCATTCTATTCTTTTTGGTGGGTGGAAGAATATGAATAAATCCCAGGGAATATGATATGCAAAAAAAAGTGTGACGCAGATCATTAGTTTAGCTAATTATAATATACGAGGGAATGTTTATTTGATTGAATTTAAAGTTGATGTCACAGAAATATTTTACTTTTAAGTTATACATAATATTAAAAAATTGGTTTCTAAAATTATATCTATTCGGTTTATACGTCCATTGAAATAAAGTATATCATGTGACCTAAGTCAAATAATAATTGTTAGAGTGTATCTATTCTCACCTATAATATATATATATATATATATATATATATATATATTATCTTTAAATTAAATATATTTTCTATGCTACTTTTATATACGTTAGATTATATCTCTAAACAATTTATAATTACAATAATCTCTTATTAACTAGCTTGAAAAGAAAATTAAGTTTTGTCCACCGTGAATCCAAATGAAGAATCGTGTCTCTAGGTTGAAATGTGTATAAATTTTCTACGGCCACAATATTGTGTTGGAAGATAATGTCAAAATTAAATGTGAGTCACATATATGTATATATCGATCTCTTAGGATAATATACATGTATAGTAATGTTACTATTTACAAATAGAGAATGTGGTTTAGTTTGCTTTATGCCTACCCCCACCTATTAGTATTTGTTTCACACATGCTCATAGTGCTGCCCAATATTATATATGGTGGATTCCACCAACCTCAACCTAATTGCTTGTTGGAATCCAAACACGAAACCACCAACTTTAATTCCTTGGCTTGCCTCTACGCATTTTTATGCTCCTTCCATAATTATTACTTAATAAGTATACTTAATTTTTCTTTTATCTTGTAATCTATTCGCATGAAGCCAAGTTGAGTTACATAGAGAGGAAGAGCAAGAGAGCTAAAATAATGGTTATTATCACTATAATGGTATACTATAGTAATTATTTAACTATAACTACTAGATCCTAAGAAAATAGTAACTATGTTTTTTTTCCTTGCTGATAAAAAAATAGTAACTTTTTAATTATACCTATTAGATCCACAGAAAATGAAAAAAAAGCTACCGTTTGAAACTGTTTATACCATTTAATGTCAGATATTTTTGGCGTTGCACTATTTCCAATGCAAGGATACGTTTTTGACATTTCATATATTAAATATACAACTTTATTAGATTGAATGCAAGTATATGACACCCTCAGGTTAAGTTCTTCTATTTGTAATTTGTAGTTAGTTAAAAAGATTATCTTCCGTAAAAAAAAGTATGTACATATAAAATGAAGTTCACTATTACAAATAAAAAAAAGAAAAGAAATGGACTTTCAAGTAATTTATGGTATTTTTGCTTAGTTGGTGTAACTCTATTTAGTTGTGTTTGGTAAACGAGTATTTTCTAAAACACTACTAGAATTGGTGTTTTTGAAATGCGTCCGGAAGTTGCATTTTTTATAAAGTTTGATTCTTGCTTTCACCTTTTTACATTTATTTATATTTTATTCTTAAAATAAGTTTTGTTTTCCTTTACTACATGACATTATTTTATTGTTTTTATTTATTTTTTTATTAGGTAAAAAATTTATTACCTTTAATCTTTTAATAAATAAGATATTCATCTGGATATAAAATAAGTCTGTTATTGTTATATTATATTATTATTTAGTATAGTTGCAGAAATTTCACAAGAGAGAGATTCTATATACTGCACTTAATGTCCTTGGTTTCACTTGATTTTTGGAGAGAGAGACATCTTTAAGTTCGGGTAACATTTTTTTTACAATGATAAGCTTTGTTGCCTAGGATGATAAATACGTATGTACCTAAGATATTAAATATCTTGTAGAGTTAAGGTAGTTTTTTTAATTAATCTAATGTGTTGGCTTTGTGAAAAAGACAACATAACAACACAAGATGTTAAAGTATTTAGAAACTTATTATCCAATTTCTGAAACTATACAAATCAAATTTCCAAATATTGATGTCCATTAATGGCAACATGATGCATGCGTTTGAATTTTTAAGAGGTTACTCATTATCAAATGAAAATTGAAATGACGAAGATGGGAAGGGAAAAGCTATAACTATATAAATTAAAAAAAAAAATAGAGCCCCTCCTGATAATATAAAAAGAATTTTTTTTAATATGTTTTAGTCACTTTTGTATATAGGATTTTTCGTCACTTTTGAATATAGGATTTTTTTTGTCGTCTTATTTTATTTGCTTTTGTCTTTGTACTATTTTTGTTTTATTTTAGTCTCTCGGCCTTTGTAAACTTGCAAGAAATATTTTCAATTAGTCCATGCTGTATAAAACATTGAAAAAGAAACTTCATGCCAATTATAAAAGTTAAAACGGGACTAAATATTAGCATATGAACATTTCATTTTCTTAGAAATTAATTGTCAATTGTGTTTCAATTTTTTTAAGACATTGCTTAGAAAAAAAAGCCGTCAATTATTCTTAACATTTAAGACATTATTTATAATAATGGACATTTAGAATGTTAACATTACTTAAATTATATGTATATTTCTCCACGTAATACATATTTTCATCTTGTAGAACTATTTTTCTATAAAAAAGAAAAAAAAAATCCTTAAAAATTATATATATTTTTGTGATCGGAAAACATTCATGATATGAACACATAAATGAAAAATAACTGGTTCCCAAGTTTCTATATACAAAGTTTTGTTATTGTCTTTCCCAATATCCAGCATTTTGGTTTGACATAATCCCACAAATGTCAATTAAGAAGACAAGTTGAGGTGAAGAGGTATTCCATACGCAAATGGAATTGTATACGTGGGGCATGAGTGGATAATTTTTGCTTGGTGGGAGCCATAATCAAGTGTAATTTGTTGTAATTGAAATCCAAGGAGGCCACCAATTAGTTAGACCTCATAATTAATCTCTCTCATTATTATCCTTTTTTCATTGTTTAAAATAATTGAGCATGACCCCTCTGACGTTGAAACATGTATCAGATCCATCCACTATCATTCTACGGTATCTGTGAATGACTACTCCCCACGTCACTCGCACTAACTTTTCAACGATACATAACAAAAATGGATTTTTCCTATTAGCTTCATAGTTGATCATGACTCGTTATATCAACCTTCTCATAGGAACACAATAATTGTGAAATAATGTCTAAACCATAGCATAGCCGTGTTAAATTAGATGTTGAAGTCTCCAACCCATGGTATTGGTGATTGCCAGATATATGTGTTCAACTCAAATAAGATATCACACATCAATGATTAAGGATTATGACATCTACATATGGGTATGGATCAATACCAGTAACTCATTTATTTATTTATTTATTTTTTAACTTTGGGAGAGCTACTTATAATATATATAATATTATATATGCACATTGTAACCATAGTTGAAAACCCTAACTAGGTGATTTTTCAATCTTCCATGGTTCTGAATGTTGTACACATTATTATAGCATCCATTCTTACGTAACACCCCTCAGGAAAATATATCATTGATTTGCATGCGTCATGTCTAAGCACTATTTTTCCACTTGGTTAATTACCATTGAAATCAAATGTCCCCACTCGTATAAACAAACACAAAGGGGCCATGATGAGAGAGATAGAGAGAGAGCAACATGAACTATTTTCCACAGATATACAAAAAACATTTTCCTTGCATTTTTTATTCTATTATACACATATAACATTATTTAGAAATTGTACTCAGAATATGTTTCTTTTTTTTTCCCTAATGGATAAGGGAATCTGTGGGAATGAAAATTGAGGTGAGAGAGTTAGTGCCATGCACTACTGCGAAAACCGGTGCCTCTTGAACTTTTGCTTTTGTGGCCTATAAAAAGGCTATTCATCATTCTGAATATGTCATCCACAAACTCACAAGTGAACCAAATATCTCCTTAGTGAGTCTGTGAGGGAGTAGTTGTGTGTGGCAAGCTTAGTTACAAAATGGAAGATCAAAATGCTTCCAGTGGATTTGGCAAAATGTTCCACAAGGTTAAGCCTTACCTGGCTATGGTGTCCCTTCAGTTTGGCTACTCAGGAATGTACATCATCACCATGGTTTCTTTCAAGCATGGCATGAGCCATTGGGTGCTCTCAGTGTACCGTCATATAGTTGCCACTCTCATCATGGCCCCTTTTGCATTTTTTCTTGAAAGGTCTTTCTCTCCTCCTCAAATCTTTCATCTCAACCTTTTCATAAGTTTTTCTATTCATGTTGAACGAGTTCCTTTCAACGTGTTTTTTTGTAGACTAAGGTTGTTCAAAAACAAAACACACATTCTATCATGTAAAAGTTGCCTATTTTCTCATTTCATTAATATTAATAAGCACAAACATACCAAAATTTATGAGAGGAAAACTAGATCCATGCACAAAGTTTTCACGTTTATCACCCCTGTAGCACACAACTACCACGTACAAAAAGTAATGTTTCTTCCGTTTTATGCCTTTTGTAGCTATTTTAACTTTTTTCCTTAATTAACTTGCGACGATTTACAAGTGTTTGTGTGTTTTATGCTTCCTTTTTACAGAAAAATACGACCAAAGATGACTCTCCCTGTGTTCCTGAGGCTAGCGGCACTTGGTTTCCTTGAGTAAGGCTCTTCAACCCTCCCAAAAAGAATCACTATATATATATATATATATATATATATATATATATATATATATATATATATTCGAAGAACTAAATATAGTACATTTTGTTTGTTTCTTCTAAGTCCCTTCATGGACCCAACTGAAAAGTATTTGAAGTAGTACTCATGCATGCATGTTTTTCTAGCTATGCCTGTGACACCTACACCCTTATCCTTAATATTATTACTAAATACTACCTTTGAAAGACAACGTCTATATTCTTCCCTGTAGGGAAAAGCCCACCTATGGTAGAAGAAATTATTCAACCCATTTCAGAAAACATGGATTTAAATTTTTCAATTAAAAAATGTAAAGATTAACAAAAGTCGACTAAATCACCGAATAATTTCATTAAAAAGCTACTTATATTTTTTTTATTTTATTTATAGCTCCTGGCTTACTAATTTGTTTTGTTGTGTGTCTCATTGAAAACAAAAAATCGCTAAATAAATTAAGGAAAATTAATTGCATAATCCAAAATATCACACATTAGATATGCGACAACTCGACAATGGTGCTGCATCGTATGGACCCACCATTTCTAGTGGACACATCATACCGAAGGAAGCAATCCACCACAAAGAAGTAAATATAATATAAAATTCTTTACGAGACTCATTCGTGGTAATTTTAACATTTATGACACATTTGATTCGTGTATAAAAAAAAGATGAATCATTAGCTTTACAAGTTTGATTATTTTTTTCTAATAAGACTTCAATTTCAACTATCTGTCTCTAAAGTTTAAGCAACTAAAATAGTTTAATCATGATTAGGAATTTCCTTTCCTTATTTTAATCATTATGCAATGGAAAAGGATATTAATGTCTCTAGTGTTACTCTTTGAAAAAAATAATTCACCTTTTCAACCACAGATATAAGCTATAGACTTAACTATTTTTTCTTCTCATCAATATAACCTGAAAGTTTAAGCAACTAAAATAGTTTAATCATGATTAGGAATTTCCTTTCCTTATTTTAATCATTATGCAATGGAAAAGGATATTAATGTCTCTAGTGTTACTCTTTGAAAAAAATCATTCACCTTTTCAACCACAGATATAAGCTATAGACTTAACTATTTTTTCTTCTCATCAATATAACCTGAGGCAGTTATAAACTCTGTCATAAAAATTCGGCTTATACAAAAAGCAGAAAAAAAAAAAAACTGAGACAGAATATGACAAATAGAGACATCCTTTTTTGAACAAAGAATCTACCATCTAGTCTAAGTACGAAATAGGCGCATCTTCTGTACTTTGAGATATGACTTTATTCATGGATTTGGTTATGATTTGAATTAAATTTTAATGCTACAAAACATTGTAATTAAGAAGTTATGAATTACATACTACATGGTACTTTTATTTATTATAAAAAAAAATAGTACTCTTTATTTTCTTAATATAATTTTTGATCCGATAACTTTGATGAAAACAGGCCAGTGCTTGACCAAAACTTGTACAACATGGGGATGAAGAACACCTCAACAACGTTTGCATCTGCCACAGTTAATGTTCTCCCAGCCATTACTTTTATAATGGCACTTATTTTCAGGTAACTAGATGCTTCAATCCTTTCACCATAATATTAATGACAGCTAGTTCTCTTACGCAAAAGTAAAGACACACTCACAAGAGAAGGAACTAAGTACTTTGTACAGCACATATATATATTCTTGACAGTTATTATCACCCTGATTTAATAAATTCTTGTTCGAACATTTCAAAAGAGAAGATGCCACTTTAGTGATTATTTTCTACTAAGAATATTTTGTTATGCATGTAACAAAAATACAAGTTTTTAAAATAAGAAACTGAAATAACATCAATTATAATAAATATAAATACTAAAAGTAAATATTATGAGAGACAAAAATTATTATTAGTGGAACAGCGAAGAGACAGACACGATCAATTACAGGAGAATTTTTTTCACTATTCTTACAATGATGGACAAGACCATGCATGGTATGGGACCAACCGTTGACAAGTGCCGTCACACAAATGGGTCATACTCACATACTTTAAGGAATATTCATAATATATATTAATCAAGACTTTGATGTAATGCAATCCAACGCAATGTGTGTTTGGAAGTTGCGTTAAGCAACACAGCAAGAATTTCAAGGGAAGGATCATGCCTAATCATGTTATATTCTTGCAATGTGGCAACCAGGTTAGAGACAGTGAATTTGAGAAAAATACACAGCGTGGCCAAGGTAATTGGAACCGCAGTAACAGTCTCAGGAGCCATGGTTATGACTTTGTACAAAGGCCCAGCCCTTCAGTTCCTCAATGGTCAACAAACCCACCATGAAAGTGGCAGCACCACCCAACCATCTGAACAAAACTGGGTGCTTGGCACAGTAATGCTCCTAGCAAGTTGTGGTGGTTGGGCTAGTTTCTTTATCTTGCAAGTATAACACACTATCCTTGCACTTTCTTTTACTTTCATTTATTAATTATTTTATGACCAATATATACTAAAGCAACCTTAAATATGATAAGATAAACATGTTGGTTTTTACTATAACGGACTTAAAATTCATATGAGCTATGGTTAGAAAAAATTTATATTGTGAAAACCTAGGTTAAATTATCATTTTATTTAAATATGGTAGGATCTAAGCAAAAATTTAAAATAAAAATGTCCTTGTACTAATGATGTGACTTCTGTTACTGTGTTTTGTGGATGATAGTCCTTCACGTTGAAGATGTACCCCGCAGAGCTCTCAGTCACAGCTTGGATTTGCTTTTTGGGCATTTTTGAGGGTTCAATTGCAACCCTTATATTTGAACGTGACATGAGTGTGTGGTCCATAGGCATCGACTCAAGGCTCCTTGCTTGTGTTTATTCTGTGAGCACCTTTTCATACTAATCTACCTACCCATTTGTTGCTCATACCTTGTTCCATTCATTAACAATTAATAACCATTCTTTCAACCCTTTAGACTAATTATTTAGTCTAATGGTTAATGGTTCAACTAATTAACTCATGTTTTGATAATTTACTAGGGTGTGGTGTGTTCTGGAATGGCATACTATGTACAAGGAGTTGTAACAAGGGAACGTGGACCTGTGTTTGTGACTTCTTTCAGTCCACTATGCATGATTATCACTGCTGCATTGGGATCTATTGTCTTGGCTGAGCAAGTTTACATGGGAAGGTAAGCAAATATGCAATGTTCAATTAACATACATATATAGTCTCTCTTAACAATGTGAAAATTAAAGTGTGTTTTATTTTGCAGTGTAATTGGAGCTATTATTATTGTGACTGGACTTTATACAGTGGTATGGGGAAAAAGCAAAGACAAGAAAACGGAGGCAGAGAAAAGTGAAGGCCAAGAATTGCCAATTAAGGACAGTGCAGCATCAGGATCAGACATTTTTGACAGCATTGAGATCAATGTTCCTACTGGAGTAGGAAAGAATGCTCTTGCATCACCAAGAACATAATAGGTCCCTTAGGACTACTACCAAAACAGATTTTCCTACTAATTATTAAAATGATATCTAGAGGGATTTTGTGCTATGTTCAGATCTTTCCCTCACTGCCTGCTATAATGGCTGCATTTTGCTATGTACCTTTTTCTTGTTCTGCTTTGACCCTTAGTATGGTGCTGGAGCTTGAGTAAGAGTAAAATAACTAATTGATGCTTTTATATATCTCGGTTTTTGTCTTTGAGATCTTCTCTTTCTCTCGGTTTTACTCTTTTTTGGGTTTTTATCTTCCTTTCGGATTTTCTCTACTTTATATGTGTTACATTTTTTTAATTCTTTTTTATTTATTTAATTTATTAAAGGTAATTTACACTATGTTAAAGGGAGGAAAAAAAGTGAAAGGGAAAGAAAGAAAGGAATAAAGAGAAATGAAAGTGAAATAAGTATGTAAGTTATTTGATTGTGTTAGAAGTGAAAAACAAGAAGAAAAAAAATCATATAAAATGACAGCTATTTAAATAGAAAAAGTTTAGATGAAGGACAAATAAATATAATTTTATTTATTTATTTATAAACTTTTTCTTTTTCTTTTTTTAATATGGAAGGAAAGAATCACAGTTTATTTCTTTTGTTTTATGTCTTACCAAACAAAAAAATCTTCAATTTTTTTTAAATTTTTGTTTTTCTCCTTTTCAATAATAACAAATAAAGTGTTAGACTCTGTTTAGTAGTAAGGACATAAATAAATTGGATGAAAATAATACAATTGATTTTAATATGTCTAGAGAAACCGTGATTCAACTTTAACTATATCTAGATTTCTTTTCCCTATTTTCATGCATATTTTCTCGTTCACCCTACTTGCTGCGATATTGGGTAACTTGTTTTATTAGGTTTATTTGTTGTGTTTACTGTGAGGTGAAACAAATTATGCATGTATGTTGTTCTATTTTTTTAAGTATGTTTTTGCAAGGATGCTAAACTAATATTTGAAAATCTTCCGCACACTCAACTATCAAATTGTCTTTAATAAATAAGGAGAGTTTATTGATCCAGCAGTGTGAATGAAAGACTTCAAAATAACAGACTTTTAGTTCAAAATCTTAGATCCTAAAGTGTCTTGGTAGCACATGGTGTTTAATGGTAAGTGTATTAGTCATAATGTAGTAAGTGATAAATAATTATAGTTCTCTCAAAATATTTATGCAATACACTACAACAAATACAATTCATAATCAAATTACACTAAAGAATATTTTTAACACAAAATAAAACTATACAAAAACAATTAAATTATTTTTTGTATTTTATCAAATGCGGAAAAGGTTAGTAATAATATTGGATGTAAATGTTAGGGTTAGACTTCCCTAAACCTCACTTTCATGCATAAAATCATTTATCTTCTTTCAAGTTTAATGCTAAAGTCAACCACAATTATACTCAACTCCTAATTTCTTAGCAGAATAAGCCTAAGTTTCCCAATTAAGAGTCAATTACTTAAACAATTAATAAACAAACTTGCTTTCAAAACATAGAGACAAGTTTCATTAGGTATTTTAATTCAGTTCTAGATTACAAAAGATATTTTTCAATACCCCATGAATCAAATATCAAGCTATGGATGATCAAGCCACAATAAGCATTAAGCATAGAAACAACCCAAAAAAAATCAATACCAATTACATGAGAGTTCAATTGGTTACTTCTAGCCCCAACAGAAGTGGGTTTAGCTTCACATTGTCATGAGGAGACCAAACAATGTGATGAACATTAGAGGAAGATGATTACACAAATAAGATAAAAAAGAATCTGTCAAAATCCTAGAGTCGTCATTATAAGTCTCCTTTTTCTTTTCCCAAACAAAGTCCCCTAATCTAGGCCTAGAGACATCCTTAAATACACTCAATGGTGTCAGGTCAAGGACGTCTGCGCCAAGCGCAATTCACCTAGCACTGGGTGTAATTAACACTCACATTTCTCTACCTTAGCACCGTCTAACGCGATTCATCTACCTTTGGGCGTTATTGCTCTAAATGCTCTCTACTCTTGTGGCACCTAGTGTTGGCGTCATTGTCAGCTTAAAATCTTTTCACTTTTATTTACTCCTTCAAGGACTAAATATTATTGTAAAAATTAACATTATCATGTGTGTGTGATGTATATATATGTGTGTGGGTGTGGTTGGGCTTGTAAGTTCCTTGTTAAAAGTGTTTTATCCATAAAAATCTGAAAAAGATGTTTTAAAATCTATTTTTAAAGGTTTTCAGAAAAATTGTACTATTGTTGAGCTTAATAGATTAAAAGCTCACATAATCAATTGATTTTAGTTAAGTGAGATCAATCGATTTAGTTAAAGTTTTAATTGATTGAAATTAACTATATGTATGTTTTATAAATAGTTGTCTTTCTAGACATTTGGAGAACTTTTCGAGAAATCATTTTCAGAATTACAACTCAATTCTGTTAAAAACTCTTTTACTAAGCAAGAAACTAAATCTTGAAGCAAATATTTGAAGACGTTTTAGGATCAATCAATCTTTTAAAGGGAAGTAATATGAATATTTTGAACCTAGTTGTTTTAGTTGATTCTGATTGTGTTGTTTCTGTATTTTTCATTTGATTTTGTAAATATATCAGTGTGATTAGATAGGGTTTCTGATCTCTGAGAAGTAATAGGGTGTTACTTGGGTAGTTTGTCAATCTTGTAGGATTCAAGAGTGATTTTCTCTAAAATGTTTGTGAGAGTTTTCAATACAGATTTGAAAGTAGTGAAATCTTACCTTGTGTAGCAAAGAAATTGGATGTAACTTGTGAAAAAGAGTGAACTAGTATACGTTTATATTTAAATCTCTCTTTGTTCTTCTTTTAACTATTGTATTCAATTTCTGTGAAAATTTTGATAGAATCAAAATAATAATAGATTTAATTTGAAAGTTAATTAATTGATTTTCTATAGTATTGATAGAACAAAAATAATAATTGGATGAAAATGAAACTTAATCAATTGATAGTTTGTTATCTCAATACCAAATAAATTTTTGTGTGTTCTTTGGTCATTAGCAATACTATAATTAATTGAGTCTTTGAAGATAATCATTCTAAGTATTAAATTTTATGTAAAAGAATCAAAGTCAATTTAAACTCAACCAATATTGTTTTCATAGATATCTATTAGCATATTTTTGCAATCATGACAAGTGTCGCAATGTAACAAGTAATAAATATATCATTTTCTCCCAAAGAATTTATGCAATACACAACAATTTAAATAATATTAGACTAAAAAAATGACCCATAAGTAAGATGCTACAGTAGAAATTCAAACAAGTAAATATTTTTAGGATTTTTATATCAAAACTTAGAATACAGAAAAATGGTAAGAGGTGAATTTCACAAAACCTCACTCTCATGTATGAAAATAACTTTTTTCTTTTCAATCAATTATCAATGTCAATGTACAATAATACTCAACCCCAATTCCTCAATAGATGAATATAAGATTATCTATTAATCATTAATTCCTTATTCAATTATAGATGCAAGATATATTTTCCAATACTCTCAAAAATCAGTAATCAAGTTATGAATCAACACAACATGTATTATGTATAGAATTCAAATACTAATATATTGTAGGAAAAGAATTTATGGTAAGACAAATAAAACCAATTTGATTACAGGAGAGTGTTGTCTAATTACATATAAATCCAACAATAATGGGTTTAGCTCCTCACAGTTATAAGAAGACCAAACAACCAATAAGAACAACATTGGAGGGTTGATTAAACCCAAACACCCTAAGTTGCCTCCAAGTCTAACTTTTTATGATCTCTAACCAAAGATGCAGACCCTAATGTGAAAAGTTTCTTAAATAGAATATATTTTTCTATGCTCGATCCTGACCTAACAAAGTGGCACCGGGCGCAATTGGATTTTGTTGTAATTTCCAGTATTTTGAAACTTTCAGCATCTTGAGCCCGACTCAAGAAAGTGGTGCCTGACCCAATGACTCTCGGCTCAATTTTTGTGAGCCCAACCCGACTTTTAGCATCAACATTCCAGTTTTGCCCTTATTTGCTCTTCAGGGATTGCAATCTTGTTCTTCTTAACCAAATGCTTCATGTTCATTTATTTGACAAAATTAATGTGATTTAAACTAAAATTTGATGAAAAACTTAAGTAACAAATTATTTATAAAAAAGAAAAAATTATTATAAAAACATGAAATTTAGCAGTTTCCAAATGAGCTAAAAAATATCATATAATTTAACTCTATCAAATTCTCCCAAACTTAAAACCTTGTTTTTCCTCAAACAAAGGTAACTTGGCTAAGATGAATAATTACTCAACTTTGATACAACAATTCAGAACAAATTCTCCAATCATATCAGGAATCAATCAAATATGCTTCTCCTCATATTAACTCTTGAATGAACAGTTATACCTTATCAAATCTCAACTATGGTACTCAAATGTAATTGTAACAGAAAATGCATACAACTTTTAACATAGATGGCAATTTATTATGAGTGAACAACCAGAGTTATTATTCCTCACCGAAGTAAGTGTTTCATTCAAGCACTCTAGTCTATAAGGATGTGATTTTTCTCTCACCTACCACTAAGTCCACACTATTTAACTTTGTTTTTCGTTTCAAGAGCCAAAATTTTCAAAAACATGAAAAATCAGTAGGACTTTTATTGAGTTGTAACATGGTTGGGCTAAGAAGAAAATTGGTTTTTCTAGATAATTAAAACACTTCAAGTAAAAAGAGCAATTGGATCAATCAACAATTCCAAAAAATTATACCCTCTTCGATTTCAATCCAACCAATCATCAACTTTTGCCCCAAGTTTGTTTATTTGAATATCTAATTTTTAATTTTTTATTATTTAGTTTTGATATGTAAAGAACCACAACCTTTGATCTCCTTATATCCCCTTCTAAACTTTTTCAGGTATTTTCCCCAAAAACTTGAATGATATTAAGTTTCTGACCTCCTTGTTCCCTAAACTAAAGATAAGGTAGTTAAACAAAGCTAAAAATTTTAATAATGAAGAACAACATCTTTTTAAAGGCTAAAAAAAGATACAAATAGTTTACTTAATTAAAAGGTTGGCTATTTGGCTCTAGCTACTTAAAGATAAAACAAAAATGACATTGATCATATGTGAACATGCAAATGAATAATCAACAAAGAAATTCAAGCAGAATCAATTATGAATAATTAGTTATAGTATTTTCTTGAATAACTCAAAAGCTCAAAATCTACTTATGTATACGTTCAATACCAAAAGTTGCCACATAATATGCCACAATAATGCATTTCCAATCACACTAACATAAAAGAGTAACCATAATTTAAACTTCACAACAACCTAATCCATTCATGAATCTCAATGAAACGAATACTCAATTTATCTCAAAGATTAATGAAGCAATCCAGATCATTCACTAATGCATTATAATTGTTATCTAACCAAGTTTCCAGTTATTCACAAAACAAACTAAAAAAATAGAAAAAAATAACAAAAAATAGAAAATAACAATTAACTGAAAAAGTAAAAACTCCCGCTAAATCTTCCAAATCTTTTGAAAATCTTCTCCTTTCTTTTAACATCATCATCCATTTACCTCTCCCCTTCTCCAAATTGGTCCTGATACCCAAGCCAAATAATCCATTAGCAATGAAGACCAAAAAACCAAGTTATAGAAATGGATGCTTGCACCAGGCGTAGTAGTGTGGCGTCGAGCACAACAACTCCTGAGGAAAATGTCCCTGAAATTGGTCGTGTGCAACTCAATTGTGCTTGACTTGGCTTTCATCCTAAAAATCTCTTCAACATTTTAGACCACCAAAATCCTACACAAAAACAATGCAAACAAAAACAAAACAAAAGGCAAATAAATCTCGGGTTGCCTACCAAAAAGCTATTGTTTAATGTCTTGAGCCTAACAGATAATTTGCTCAAAATGGATGCATCCTAGGTTGTAGCATTCTCCTAAGAACAATTTTATTTTTCTAGAATATGGGATTTCAATCTCTACAGTTCCACATCATCTTTAACTTTCTTGACAACCTATAATCTGGACCCTTTTAAGGACAATTTCCTCTAGAAAGATTTCATCTTTGAACTACCAAATATTATCGGTAGGTCCGGTCTAAGCTCAACTTTCATCAATCATGAATCAATGTGATTCTTGACCTTCTCCACTCAAAATAGCATCACTACACTATAATCATCAAGCTCATCAGACTCGCTTTGATGCCTAAAACTTTCTTCAACTTGGTCAAGGTGCTCACTTTTTTCTTTACCACCAAAGAAGCTTCTTGTTTCACAAGCATAGGATAAGGAATTTTTTTTAACAAATGGGATTTTAATCTCCTCTTTCTTTTTCTCTTTCTTATTTTCTTCTTTTTCTATATATATATATATATATATATATATATATATATATATTACTTTTAACCTCTTTATTTTTCTCCTCTACCATAGTCTCCTCACTCATTTTTTTCTCTATACTTCTTTCCTGGCCCACATCTCTAACACTATTTTTCTAGTGATAATTATTTTACATTACTCCTTGAGATTGACTTGTGTGTTTGCAGAGAATGATCCCCTTGCTGGTCTATCATCTCTTTTGCAATGGACCTACTTGAACCTATAGATTCTTAAGAGATTCATCATTATTTTTTTGATTATGAAGGGAGAATTGCACGAATTGTTGAAAGGTATCTTCTAACTTTTTTACTCTCTCATACAATGGTCAATATTGTTAATTTCCTTAATTCTAAAAATAATTCACTTATTCAATTTGAGAACCACTAGGCATTTGGCAGCAACCATTGAAGTGGTTGCCTCTATAAAAATCACACCTCAAAACTGGTTGAGCTGGAATTGATGCAACTTGCATGGCTTGTATCTATTGAACTAGTGTGGCCATCTGCTAGGTGAAAACTTCAATCCTTGGACAAGAGTTTGTGTTGAGCAAAGAGAGCATAATGAGAATTTAACTCTAACACTCCCCTCTTCTATACCTATGTCCTACCATATTGACTTCTCATTTCAGTAGAAGAAATAAACTCAATAATCGTGATTGCTTCATTTGCAATCTTTAACAAAACTAAGCCATCAAAGAAGTGTCCAAAACCATCTTCGTTTGCGGTTGAAGCCCATTACAAAAAATACAGACTTGTATCTCTAGTTCAAAATTGTGGTTGAGACACTTTCTCAACAAAACCTTGAATCTTTCCCAAGCTTCACTCAATGGTTCGTCAACACCTTACACAGAAGCAATTATGGCTTCCTTCGCCTCTGTATTCTTGGGTCTTGGAAAGAAACAGGCTAAAAACTTAGTCTCTACATCCTTCCAACAAGTCAGACTTTGGTTAGGCTATGATTGAAGCCAAACCTTACCCTTTCTAGTCAGAGAGAAAGGAAACAATCCCAATAAAAATACCTCCTCATCAGTTTTTGTGATTCCAACTAAGCCACACAACTTATAAAATATGTACAAATGAGTATGTGGATCTTCATGATCTAGGTTAGAAAATTGGTGTGACCTTATCAATTGTAATAGAGCAGGCTTCATCTCAACAATCTTCTCATTCTTGGTGGTCTCACAATGCTTATGAAGTCTCTAGGACTCATATATGTGATTGATTCCCTTATTGTTCTTCTGCGATCCTGAGTCTCTTTACCCATCTCTTTAGGAAGTTTAAAATTCTGAGTGATAACTGGGATAGAAGAAGACTGTATTGTAAATACAAAAATATACTAAAGACTAGAACCAAGAGTTAGTCCAAACAAATTATATATACAAAAACAAAAATAAACTAAAGGAAAACTAGAAATAAAATAAAAATAAAAGAATTGAGTCTAAAAGAATTATAAAGGGAAAATTTTTATGTATTGGGACACAAATCCTCGACAATATCGCCAAAAACTTGTTAGCATATTTTTGCAATGATAACAAGTGCATCAATTGCAAGTGTAACAAGTAATAAATTGATATTTATTTATTTTAACAACTTTCCTATTGTATAACAATAACAACAATGATGAACCAATTTTTAATTAATAGGTTTTGGACCATTTTTATGTAGTTGGGCTAATTGGGCTTCAATTAAAAGTTTGATTCAATTTGATATAATTTTTGAAAATTTTCCAAACTTGAGGAGTATGTTTTGTATCTTATCCATAACTTTTGTCATAGACATCCGATTAATTTGATCTTTATCTCGTTTTACAGATAACTCATAGATTTACAACCACTATTAGAGGGTACAAGACTAAATTCAGAGCGAAAAGTGGACAAAAGCATCCTTGAATTTGGCATTCGAAGTCTAGATGGAACTTAGAGCGGAAATCATTAATGTTGGTCAAATTAGGGCAATCTAGAATGGGCCTTGGCCACCCTAGGTACTCAAACGAATTAGGATTTTGTTTGGAGGGTTGGACAGATTGTAAAAGGAGCAAAGGATAGACATTATTATCAATTTTGTCAACAACTACAGTTTACGTTTTCTAATTGAGAATACATTTTGGTTCATTTTCTTTGCTACTCTTCTTCACGTTGGCATTTTTTTCTTCTTTCAATTCGTGTTTTATATTAATTTGGGATGCTAACCATGATGATGAGCAGCTAAGTTCTTTGTTCAATTCGGTGCCCAAAAGTTCTTCTGTTTGTGTTAATCCTTAGGCTCATGTTTTGTATTTCTTTCTGCAATTACATGTTCACTTGTTATTTTAATTTGATTATTAAATTTAATAATTGGATTAATATTGAAATTGAATCAATATAGTATGATTGAAATATGTTGTGGAATTTCTCGAATTGGAATCAAGTTGAACCAACAATGTTGCTCATGATGTAATTGCGTTAGTTTGGCACACTAGGTGTTCGATTAAATGCTTCACGATCGTGGAATAGTCGGGATGTTAAATAGATGCAGAGATTCCAGTCTATTTAATCCATGGATGTAATTTGGATTGTGTGTAGGAATCGGTGAGGAATTTTTGGGAAAATCGAAGAGAAACCGGGTTGAATTTTCATTATTTGAATTCCTCTATTTTATCAAATTTTTGTTTTAAAATTCTGTTAAATATGCCCTGCAATTTAAGAAAACATTTTGAGCAGTCCTTGAAAATAATGACCTCAGTTAACTATATCGCAAATTTAGCCTCCTAGTTTAATTTAGGACGCGTTCGACAACACATATCATGAATATATCATTCTCTACAAAAGGATTTTTGCAATACAAAATAATTTAAACAATTATAATAAATTTAGACTTAAGAAATAACCCATAATTAAAATATTGTGCAAAAATACAAGTAAATATTTTTAGGATTTTTATATCAACACTTGGAATACGAAAAAAGGGATGAATAAAATGAAATTGTCAGGGTTAGCTTCATAAAGCTCACTCTCATTTATGAGAATAACTTTTTTTTTTAATAAATTATCAATTTTAACCCACAATAATACTCAACCCCAATTTCTCTGCAGATGAGCCTTAAACTATCTATTAACAATCAATTCCTTGATCAACTATATAAATGAATCTTGCTTTTGTCACAAGGATGTTAAGAGAACAAATTAATCATGCTCTATTCCTAGACACAAACTTTCATTCGATAATTTAATTCAAATATAGTTCCAAGAGATATTTTCTAATACTCTCAAGAATCAATAATCAAGTTGTGAATCAACACAACAAACATTATGTATAGAGTGGAAATAATGATATATTGAAGAAAAAACATTTATGATAAAACATAAATAAAATCAATATTGATTACATGAGAGTTCCGTTTGATTACATCTAACCCCAACAATAATGGATTTAGCTCCTCATAGTAATGAGAAAACTAAACAACCAATAAGAACAACGAAAGATGGTTGATTAAACCCAAATGCAATCCCTAATGCGAAAGGTTTCTTAAATAGAATCTATTTATTGAAGCTCACCTAGCTCAACAAATTGGTGTTGACCGCCATTGGATTTTGTCACAATTTCCAATATTTTGGCCCAACTTTCAACATCTTGAGCCCAACTTAAGAAAGTGGCGTCTGGCTCAACTTTTGTGAGCCCAGCCTAGCTTTCAGCATAACATTCTAATTTCGCCCTTACTTGCTCTTTAGGGATTCCAATCTTGCTCTTCTTAACCCAAATGCTTCTTGTTCATTTATTTGACAAAACTAATGAGATTTAGAGTAAAATTTGGTGAAAACTCAAGTAACAAATTATTTATAAAAACATGAAATTTAGCAGTTTTCAAGTTTAGAAGAAATTGATTCCATTATGAAAATAAGTCCAAAAATATCATATAATTTAACTTTATCGATATCCATTAGTGAATGATTGTGTAAGGATATGCAAGTTTCCTAAGTTCAAATTTCCCAAAGGGTATAAATACATGAACTTATGACATGGAGGAGAGGGATGTGTCCTAGAATGATTGAGTTCAACATTAGACCAATAAAATAGAAAAATAGAAAAGTTAAAATATTTTCTTATAAACAAGCACATCTTACTATTTCACAAGTTAAATTTTGTTACTTATTAATTGTCGCAACCGGATCACAACGGGGCGATCACAAACTTGTTAATTTTTTTAATAAAAAATGTTTATATTGATAATGGAGTCACCACTATAGCTTTTTTATGGGAAAACTATAGAAAAACCAAAAATAAAAAAAATGCCTACGAACCAAATTTAAGATTCGGGAGTCGATTACGTGTGGGAAAGGTGTCAACACCCCACAACGCCCGTCCTAAGACGGTACCTTTAATTAAATGAATAAAAATAAGTGTGGTTCTACAAAATGTTATTTTTTTCAAAAAAAAAATAATTACAGCAAATGAATATATA
>Ga0209700_101113_pt1 | contig 54408 bp, 23 predicted proteins | sample SiratroredBW_FD_187528 | JGI IMG/M metagenome (GOLD analysis project Ga0209700, IMG submission 187528) | Root nodule microbial communities of legume samples collected from California, USA - Siratro red BW (SPAdes) (version 2) | ecosystem: Host-associated > Plants > Roots > Nodule | place: USA...
ATATATATAAATATATATATATATATATATATATATATATATATATATATTATTTTGTAAAATAATACAATGAACGCAAATTACCTTTCCCATTTATTATCACACATTATACTTTATCAATAAAAGAAATTGACAAATAGACTAGAAGGTATGACCTATTCTTTTTATTTTGTTCCCATATTTAAATTAATTTTTGTACACTAACTACTAGATAATCAGTATATTCATATATTTGTATAAAATTAATTTATGTATTTTTTTCCATGAATGATATAAAAATAAGATACCTAATTTGTTTACAAAACAAAGTTCACTTACACATAATTCATCTTTTATTCTTGATTAAAAATAATTGTCATATGCTATTCATTCTTGATTAAAAATAATTGTCATATGCTATCCATTGGCACATAATAAGTAATTAACATCACCCGTCATCAAGGATCTTTCGAGAGATATTTAACAGGGAATTTTCACAACAATGATATATGAGCTAAACCCTTATAAGAAATTGACATCACCTTTAACTCAAAATCTTAAGACTATGTATCGGTGATTTTTTTATATATATTGCTTAACTTTTTTATTTTTATTCATTGTGAAACTTAGACTTGTAATTGATTTCTAACAAAATTTTTAAAGACGAGAAAGAATAAGAGACACATTTATATATAAGAAAAAAAAAAAGATGACCTTGAATTTGAGTTTATTTAAACTTTAAAGATTCTTAGAGGATAAGGAGAAATAGACAATAAGTTAGGTCATATTATAATAGGCAACACAAAGATGTTGGTTAATATATCAAAACACAAGAGGAAAATAAAGAATAAAAGTGTGAGTGGATTAAAACAAGGTTAATAATAGGTAAATAATGATGATTGCGAGATAAAACACGGATATGAAAAATAGCACAACAATGTCATCAAACCTAAAACATATAAATGATAATAGAGAAAAATAGTTTGAAAAAGGGACACATATGTCAAGTTAAAAGGAATAAAATAGTTGGAAATGTCATGAAAAATATGGAAATGAATCACATTACAATATCAATTGAGAATAAAGAGTGATTGTAAAGTTGGATTCAAATATTAAAAAAATTAACAATGTTTGACAAGTTACATGTAACATAAATCAGAGGACAGAAAAATGGAAAAAATAAAAATCAAACTAAAGCATTTAAGTTATTGGTGCATGTGAAATATTGTTGACAAATTTCAAAAAATATTACTAAGCATGACAAAATATGATGTGTTCATTTGATGATGATTTTGATAATATTTATACCATTTGTTTGAATATTCTTGTTTACATTATTTATCATCTTAATATAATTAAAATGTAAAACATGAATAATATTTTAAGATAATCTTGAATAAATTAATTTATTTATTTTTATCTTTCTAAATATAATAATTGATTATGTTAATTAAATAATCAATTATCTTAAAAAATAATCCATTATATTGATCAAAATTCACATTTTTTTAAAATAGTTAATCATAATAGACCATGTAAAAATCAACACTTAAATAAATAATTGATTATATTATTTTAAAAATATTTTGTAGATAATTATATGAACATAATAATGTATTATCATTTATAACAATAAATTATTTTATTCAGTCACTCAAAACTCTTTTAAAAAATATTTTCTTTTACTTATTAATATTATTTCATATTTCATTATAAGAAAAAGTTATTTAGAGACCAATATTTAGTTACCAAATAAAATGATTGCTAATTGTGACTAAAATAGTCACTAAATTAAATTTTAATTGGTAAATAACTACAAAATAGAAATAATGATTGAATTTAGTGACCAATTAAGTCAAATAATTTGTATTTAACATTAAATACCAAAGTTTTAGTGACCTATTGCATTAAATTCTAAATTGGTATCTAATTAAGTTAGAGAGTAATTTAGAATCTAATAGTTAATAGCATATGTCACTAAAACCTTGATAGCTAATATTATTTGACTTAATTGCTCACTAAATTCAATCACTTCTATTTTGTACTTATTTAGCAATCAAAATCTGATTTGATGACTATTTTGGTTACAATGAGTAACCATTCCATTTAGTAGCTAAAAATTAATTTCTAAATAATATTTTTCTTGTAGTGTTTTTTGAAAAAGAAAGTTTTTATTACTTTTTAAATAAATATTCTTAAAAGAGTATTATATATATATACATTTGTTTGAAAAAAGTGTTCAAATTCCTTAACAGAGATAATGATGCTATAGTTTTTGGATAAGTTTAGTGTGTATTAAAGTTTTTGTTCCCCGGTAGTGAGATCTATTGACATTCATCAACAGTTATAACTGAGCCCAATTATTCGAACCTAGTGGTATCATTGTGAAGGGTAGCATCAATAAGAACTAGCTTGTTTGTATAGTTCTTAAAAAATTAACAACTAGGAATTGGAATACAAGTGGCAAAATGAGCGACGCCGTAGAAGAGGGTCACGAAGGCATGAATAGAATTGTATGGCAAAAAGTATGAAATGATGAAGGCTGAAGAAGCTCCATTCACTATCTGCCAAATGCAAATCACTACCAATTTTTCTGCCCCAAACATGAAAAGCAGCGATCCCTGTTGCCTTCAAAAGTTGCGACTGCTGAACTCAAGAATCTGCAGTGCACTCCTATCTTATCATGTCGGGAATCTTGGTTCCTCCAACTCACTATGCTGGATCTGCAAATCATACTAATTAAAAACCATAATCCCACTAATTACCCCATTAAGAGCAAAGAAACTTCAAAACAAAATAAAGCACTATACCTGTACCACATTTTAGCCAAACAACCTCTTAGTAATATGTTTTTGATCAACACATTAGTTTGGCGTATATAAGAATTTCACCAGTATATAAGAAAATTTGATATTGTGAGACCGATTTTAAATACTTAATTTTGAAAAACCTTTTTGAGTGAATCGATTTCTCAAACTTGGTTTGTGATATTAGATGGTTTTCTTGATGTAATATGTAAGTTAATTTTTTTATTTTTCTTGGTTAGAAAGAAAGGATATTATAAAAAATACTTCGATAATAGAATTAGTTTAAGTATAAATAACAAAAGATATTAATATTAGTCATGTGAACTATTTTCTTATTTATAAAAATGATGATAGACGAATTTAATATTTATTATGTTAATGATATTAAACATAATTAATATTAAACATATTAAATTTACACTTAATTTCTATAAACATGGTTATTAAATATATTACATATGGGTAAGATGATGAATTATGTTAGTTGATGTTTATCCTACCATAAATAACGTTAAAACCTATTACAGAATACTAAAATCTATCAATGTTTGATCAGAAAAAAAAATAATTTTTGTATTATTTTAGCGAGAGAAAAAGAAAGAAGTGCAGAAAGATTGATTGATTTGATTAAATAGAAAAAATTCTACCAAGGAGTATATTCAGAACTAGTATTTAATCCTTTTTAATTTCTTTTCTTTCTAAAAATAAGAATTTTATTTATTTATACTCGTGAAAAGACGCATTCTCTACTTTTTATATTTTAAGAAAAAGTGTCAGTGGTTATCGATAACAAATACCGGGTTGTTTGAATAATGTATTGGAGGATGTAAATAATTAAAAATAGTGAATAAAAAATGGTAAGAGAAAATAATAATAATAATAATAATAATAATAATAATAATAATAATAATAATAATAATAATAATAATAATACTTACATAAATAAACGAAACATATAATTTATCTCTTTATATGTTGCAATTTTAGGTAAAATTTCAAGTTTTCAATTTTTTTATTGATTGATTTATCATTGCGATTTTAATTGTATTTGATTTGTTTTTTCTTTAATAAAAGGAAATAAGTTACAAGAAATTCTACCTAAAAACAATTTAAATGGCCACTAAATTTTTATGGTATATATATAGTTTTGAACTTAAAATTAGGGAAGTAGTATTTATTCTTCTAATTTTGTATCTTTTTACAAATACATATTTAAAACAGCGAAAAATATATATTTTTTATTTCTTATTTTCTTACTTAAACTTCTTTTACCTTTATTATGTTTTAAAAAAACATTATATTCCTTTAGTTCTTAACTTTTGCCACTATTATCTTTTTAAAAATAATTATTTAAGTATTATTTTGACTGATTCAATGTGTAAAATTTATTTTATTAAATTCACTTGCATAAAACTATTTAAAATGAAATTAATAAAAACAAATCTTAAACTTATAACGTGAAGCTGATAAAAAAAATAACGTGAAAATAAAAGTATTTCATAAAAAATAAAATAAGGTTACATTGTTAGAGAGAAAAAAATTCTAGTGAGAATCCAACACTAGATCATTCATTAGTATATAAATAAGGATTAAATTTTTCTAATTTCATATTTTTATAGTACATTTTTTTTAGTTCTTAGTCCCGAAAGAAACTTTGAATGAAACGATGAATAGTATTAAAGTGGTGTCTAAGAGGAAAAGTGAAAAATGTCTTATACATATACTTATAAACATGATACTTATAAAATTGTGATCAACCTTCAAAAGATTTTTTTAATGTGTTTAATGAATAGCCAAGCTTTTTGTTTTATGACTGAGTTAGATTTTATTATTTCTTGATCGATGTTGTGAATTGTGTCCATTAAAATTGAGACTTTAATTAATATAAAATTTGTGTTCTTTAAGATCTTGAAATCATAATTATGTAATTGTGCTCTTTACAAACACTAATAATAAATATGTTGCGCATGTTGTATTTCTCGTGTTTATATTTACTTCAATTTTATGCTCTTTTTTTTTAACGTGTATGAGATATAGTTCATACTTTTCTACTTTTCTATTTTTTTATTTTTTTATTGCATGTCTTTGTTTGGACTAAGCACTTAAGTTTGATGAGAAAAAAAATAATTTTTCTTATCTTTGTTTTCTCAGGTGTTTGAATTAAGTATAACACAACTACACATATGTTTAATTATTCTAGTTTTTTTTTTAACCATTGTTTTAAAATTTTATTATAGTTCGTCTTATAAAAAACATCTAAAAGTTATTACAGTGAGTAAGAGCATTTTATTTCGAAATATTTATTTTATAAGTTTTATGGAGAGATATAATATATGTAAATTACTTTTCCATTTATTTTTTTTATATTTATTTATTAATTTAAAAAATGTTTTGAAATAAAAATATCACAATGAAAATTAAAAATTTAATATTACATTTTTTCTATTTGCTTGCGGATTCAATTTTGATTTTATTTTCAATATATATTTTAAAATATTAATAATTATATTGTTGTCAGAACAACTATATCCAAACAAATGAGTTTCAAATAATGATTATAAAAGTGTTTTTTTTAATATAAATTTCACATTTTTTATTACAAGTACGAATCATTCATGCAATACATTTGTAATATTTTTTTATTTGTAACTTGGTTAAATTTTATCTTTCTTACTATTATTTTATTACTTTTAAAATTAATTAACACACTTAAAATTCTCAATAAAAATAATAATTTCTTTTATTTTGATAGTATTGCTTATTAGATAACATTTCAATTTCTAATAAATAAAAGATTTACCATCTCTTTTAATATTTAATTACTGAGATCATCGAGTTTAAAAGTCTTTCAATTAATACTAGTAAGTATTTAAAATGATTTGTTTTGAATTTAAATACTGAAATAGAAAGTATAAATTAAATTATAAATTATAAATCAATTTATCCATAATTAATAAGTTTTAAAAAAATTAAAAGAGATGACGAGAGCTTGAAAAGAAGAGAGATCTCAGAGTGATAAGAATGATAAAGGAAAAAGAAGAAAAATAAATAAAAAAATTTACAAACAGAAAAACTTATGGAGTTTGTCAAAGAAGACAACAAGCATAAAACATTATAAATTTTTTTGTTTAAATATGTTAGTAGTATTTTAAAAATTTATAGAATTATCTAATTTTTTTCTATAATGAAGTGGAAAAACAAATGGACCAACTTAAGCATTTGGTGGTCAAACTAGCTTATCAACCTAGCCACTTTATTAATGAGAGAGTTACAACTCCCTCCACCCATAACTAGTTGTGTTTTTACCATTTTAAAATTCATCAATATTAGATTATTTGTTTGGCTTCCTTTACGGATATAAAGAAACTTATTGAGTCTATCTTATAATCATAAAAAAGAACATCTTTCTTATGTACAATAATACTGAATTTGAGTAAAATTTTATTTTTTTTAGATTTGTTTGTCTTAAGAGTTTGATATCTTTTATTTGGATTTTTATCATGAAGAACTTCTTTAAATGGTGAAGTAATATTGCATTTATTCTTGAAACACTCAAGATAAATACTCTTCTTTCATTCCTTATCATGTTCAAATCTTTTCAAAATTTACCTTTATTCCATGTGTTCGTAACTTTCATAATTTCATAAGAGTTCGTATAAAGTTATTAAATAAAACCTTGATTTTAAATCATTTTATATGAGTGAATATAAGTATCAATTTCAATAGAGGACTATTTCGATAACTATGTTATTAAGATTAAAAAATATTTCATAATATATTATAGCAATTCGTTACAGAAAGTAATGTCCAGATCGATTTTATCCATTGCTATCTAAATTTTCTACCAAGAAAAAAAGTAAATGTACATTTTCTAAAATAAAAAACAATAATAATTATAATAACAATTTGAGTCAAGTCAAATTGGCATATTAGTCTGACCAATAACTTTACCTATAATGTCATATTAAGAGACTAAGTGTCAACATTCTAAATAATGTAGCATAAATAATAAACAAGTGATGAATTTTTTATTAAAAAAGAAAAATTCAACCAAATCTAAATTGGATTAATAAATTGAATTGAGTGTAATTGATAGTATAAATAAAATAAACTTATCATAAATGACTATGAAGTAACTAAGTGACTTTATGTAAGTCAATTTTGAAATCTTTTTTTTAGAAGACAAACAATATGCAAGCGACCTAACTAAAAATAAAGTTTACACTATAACTTGCATTTTAGAGACAACACAAAATAAGACTAAGATTTTAAAATGAACCATAATTCATATTGTTACTAGTTAGATTCATTAAGAAGATCAAATACAAAAGTTAACGATCTAATAAGATACATAAGTAAGTTAATAAAGAAAACACATGCATGTTGACTATTCAAATTTTAATAAGTGAAACTTAAAAGATTTATATTTCATTAAAATGACAAATATTACACAAATTCTCTAAATTATATATATAAAAAACTAATATTCATCCTATAAAAAGAAAAATTACTTTTATAATGTGATAATTGAGATTAACATTGTATACCTTCCCACCTTATAAAATCAAAGGTAAAAGTAAGACTTCTAAAAAAATGGTGATGATTGATACAAAAAGCCCTAGAAAATTATCATAAATGTTTGAAGACACACTCTTGCTAAATTAGTCTATCACATGCCCTACTAATCAAAGAGAACAACTTGAACACATATAAAGAGATGTAATAATGGCTACATCTTTGAAGTGTCTTTTCAACTCCCAACTCATAATAATGTGATAATTAACAAACAAACTTGATATACTAACGTAAATAACATGCCTGAGCTGTAGTTCAATTATTTTGAACCAGGCTTAAGCTTCAATATGAATAACTATGAACACCTCGACCCAATAAAAAAATCAACTTAATTTGCATTCATTGACCTAGATCAGTGTTAACACTTAGGTGTTACTACCATGCAATACATGTAATACATGGGCTTGAAGAAGTAAAGTTTCAATACTATTACACTATAATGTAACTTTTCTCTTTCGAGTTCTTGTAGTTTCGAAGTAGTACTAAAAGAATCCAGTCAATTTCAAATTCCTACAAATACAAATACACATTTAATATATATCGTTATTATAGTAAAATTGTTACTAATTAGAGAGTCTTTTAAATACAGTTGCTCTATTCACATCAATCACTGTAAAAGAAAAGTCTCCTCAGTTGTACAAGTCAACCTTTAAACAACTAATAGCCACCTCAATTAATATTGTTTCACAAATGAAAGAAAATCAACCACATTATGTAGATCCAATAGACGCATAATATAACGCATTGCCACACACTTATAATTCAAATTAAGTGTTGTTATATGCAATTTGTTGAGACGTCCTGCATTATCCCTTAATTGGATGACATCACAGCTGGCTTTTATGCAGGAGATTTCACATGTCTGCAGCATTTTTGGTAATGTATGAATTATTGTAGCTCATCATTCCTCCAAAAGAAGTGGGGTTGAAGAAGGCAAGCCCAGATAAGCCAACATGCACTCACACTTGGTCATTGTAATTGTGATGCAACTAGAGACAGAATGAATGGCCGACATTGATTTGAGGTAGCTCAAGTGTACAAATGCATTTTTGTAGTTACCAATTAATCCCTGGGTTTCAACTCCCACTTGCAGTGAGAGTTTGTCTCACTGGGTGGTCCTCTACTATAACCAGGACATTTGGCACAAAGCAATTAGCACACTGTTGCAACTCTTGTAGCAAAAGATCAAAGGGCCCCAACAATTGGAGTCAGTATATGTGCACTCTTCACTAATTTTGTTACTTTTACTTTAATTCAATGGGCATAACATTCATTAATAATATTTAGTATTTTAGTATGTTAGAGATCTTATTTAGAATAATTTATTTTATGTTAAAAGACATGAGTCATTAACTGTGGCTGCATCAAAAGATTAATGTCCGAAACATATTTATGAGAATATGCGGACGAGAAAAGGGGTTTCCTGATTTGTGGAAGAAAGGAAGATAAATATTGGAGAGAGCTTTCTGAGAAAGTACTCAAACTGGGAAAGTGAAAAGGGACTTTTATTGGAATAGTTTTTCTTTGGGTTCATAATTAGCTTAGAGAATGGATCGTAAAATATGGGGCAGAAGTCAAAAACAGTGAAAAGAAGAACGAAAAATAATTATTATATGAAATAAATGTAATGTATAATAGATGACAAAAGTGGAAGAGAATGCAGCACTCTGACGCCTTTATGTTAGTCTAATTATGTACAGTCCGACCATCTCGTCATCTTTACTTTTGGTTGAAAGACATGGGATAGGGATAAGGATAACTTCTCCATGTACCATTCAACTCATGCTGTCAATTTTTGTAATAATCATCCTTCAACTTGCGTACTTTCCCATGTTCACGCACCACTAACTAGTAACTCTGGCATGTAACTCTCAGATCTGGGTAGCATGAAAATAAGTTAGATGGTGAAGTGAAGGGTGTTATTTTTTTCCAGTGAGATCGCAAAGGAGAAACTAAGGATATGGGGTGCTTTACAGTTTTTTTTTTTTTTAATTTCTAAATGTAATTTTTGAAATGAAATGCGAGTGATAAAAATATTCATAACCATTCCTATATCAATTTTAAACGTTAAAAAAAATTTTGAATTGGATTTTATTAATTTTATAAAATCACAACACATTTAGTAAAATTACAATAACTCATTATTATAACTTATAATCACCCGCAAAAAAGGCAGATTTACACAACAGAACATCCCATTTATATATATTACCCACCATCGTACATACACTTTAATATATATATATATATATATATATATATATATATATATTAAACATATATACACAACAGGTTTATTACAAGAATTACTGCTTCGTCTTACCGTGATTATAATATATCTTTATTATATATCTATTTTTATTTAGTAATATTTTTATGAGATATGATTAGTTATATTAGGTATTAATTATATTAGCAGATCTTGAATGAATTTAAATGGATCTGTAGGAGAAAGTTTAGAGAAACACTGTTCTATATTTTAATCTTTTGAGAAATAAAGAAGTGGAGTATTTTGTCATAGTATCAGAGCCAAACCCATATACACTCAACATATTGAATCATAGCTGAAGAATCCAATGATGATAACCGTCAACAAAAAACTATTTTACCTTAAGACATAACCACTCTTGACAATCCTGGTCACTTGTCAAGTATCATAGATAATAGATAGGAGTCTTGAACCACATGATAAGAAACTTAAGTCATTTACATAACTTACGAGCTATATCTCCATGTCCTGTTGGTTTACCAGATGGGAGCAATATTGTGGCTACCAAGGAGGGATCTATTATTTTTGACAGTCATTTTGTCCTTGAAAATGTTTTATGTGCTTGAATTATCTTGCATTTTAATTTTTGTGTCGCAGCTAATAAATTATTCCAATTGTACTATTCAGTTCACTCATAATATATATGTAATACAAGACCACGCTTCGAGAAAGCTTATTGGTGACGGTGAACATCGGGATGGACTCTATTATTTCAAAGGGATACCGCTTATTACGGTTTTGAAAGTTGACAAAGGGATGTCTTTGGATCTTTAGCATCAACCCTTGGGGCATCCGTCTATACAAGCTACTGAGAAAGGTACTGAAAATTTGAATAAATGTTGTGACGTTTGTCAAAGAGCAAAACAAACTAGAAATAAATTTCTCATAAGTGATTTTAGAGCATCTGATGCTTTTGAATTAATACACTTGTGATTTATGGGACCCCTATAGAAATATCTCTTCATATGGAGCATCCTATTTTTTTACTATTGTTGATGATTACTCTAGAGATGTGTTGATTTATTTGTTGATTGATAAGAAAGAGGTGTCAAGTACTTTGAAAATGTTTTTCTCCGTGGTGGAGCAACAAGTGAAAATTATAAGGACCGACAACGAAACAGAACTTAATTGCATGAAAAATTATTTTTTTGAAAATGGAATAACTTTTCAAGCATCTTTTATGGGGACACCAGAACAAAATGGGCATGTTGAACGTAAGCATCAACATATATTAAATGTAGCTCGAGCTTTAAGATTTTAGAGATGTTTACCTATTGATTTTCAGAGAGAATGTGTTCTCACTGCTAGTTACTTGATAAATAGAACCACTTTCTTAGTTTTGAATGGAAAGACTCCTTATAGAATGCTTTTTGGTTGTGACTCTACCTATGATCATTTACGAGTGTTTGGATCATTATGTTATACTCATAAACAAGGGAGATTCGGTGATAAATTTGATTCTCGAAGTAGTAAATATATTTTTGTGGGATATCCATATGGGAAAAAGGGATGACGTTTGTATGATATAGAAAGCAATGAATTTTTTGTCTCACAAGATGTCAAATTCTCATAAACAGATTTTCCTTTTGCTTATCTCTCTAAAAAAGACTTGTCTACAATTTCTGGTTTGGGTGGGTTTGATGTTGATTTGGAGGAGGTTGATGATTTGAGAAAAAGAGATGGAGCAAGACATGACGACCATGTTGTGTCTGATGCAATACCAGTGGAACATGAAGTTGATGTTATTCCGCCAATAAATAATACTTCTGTACAGAAACCAAATGAGCAAGATGATTAAGAATTTCATGAGGAATTGTTGGGTAGAGGTCACAGACAGAAAAAACCATCAGTTTTGTTGCATGATTATGTCACTAATACAATACAAAAAATGAGTCCATTCCCACTGACACCTAAACAACATCATTCCTCGGGTAATTCTTATCCCATTACACACTATGTGAATTGTAATAATTTTTTTTTCTACGACATAGAATGTTTCTTGCAGCAATACATGCAGACCGTGAACCTGTGACATATTCTGAAACAATAAAAGATGAGTGATGGCGAGATGCAATGCAACGTTAGATACAAGCATTGGAAAAAAATGATACGTGGGATATAGATGACTTACCACAAAACAAGAAGATATTAGGTTGAAAATAGGTCTACAAAATCAAGTATCACTCTGATGGCACAGTGGAAAGATTCAAAGCTAAGCTTGTAATATTTGGGAATCACCAAGTTGCAGGGATTGACTATACTGAGACTTTTGCTCCAGTTGCTAAGATAACTACAGTACGAGTATTTCTTGCAAAGAATTGAGAGGTTCATCAAATGGATGTTCACAACGCCTTTCTTCATGGTGATCTTGAAGAGGAAGTTTATATGAAGTTACTACCTGGTTTCCAAGTCTCGGTTCCTGGAAAGGTGTGTAAGTTGAAAAAGTCGCTCTATGGGCTTAAGGAGACTCCTCGGTGTTGGTTTGATAAACTCTACTCTTGATTGCATTGAAGATATATGGGTTTCAGCAATCATACTCAGATTATTCTTTATTCTCCATGAATAATGGTATGATTCACCTCAGTGTGCTTGTGTATGTTGATGATCTAATTGTTGCAGGAAATGATAGTGCAACTATCCAAAGATTTAAAGCCTGTTTGAGTACTTGTTTTCATATGAAAGATTTGGGTGTCTTGAAGTATTTCCTTGATGTTGAAATCGCGCGAAGTCTAGAGTGATTTTACTTATGTCAAAGGAAATATGCACTTGATGTAATTTCTGAAGCTGGTTTGTTGGGTGCTAAACCTGCTCTTGTTCATATGGAACAAAATCATCGTTTGACTTTGTTCACTAGTACACTACTTGTTGACCCAAAGTCGTACCGTCGCTTGATTGGACGATTGAATTATTTGTGCTTCACACGGTCCGAACTATCCTATGGTGTTCATGTTTTGTCTCAATTCATGCAACAACCAAAGGAGGATCATTGGCACGCAGCACTATGAGTTGTTCGTTATCTGAAATAGAATCCAGGATAAGGTATCTTGTTGAGTAGTAAATGTGACCTACGCCTACATGGATGGTGTGATGATGATTGGGCTGGTTGCCCGTTGACCCAGAGATCACTTACGGGTTGGATAATATTTCTTGGTGACTCTCCTATATCCTGGAAGATGAAAAAAGAACATACTATGTCCAGATCGTCTGTTGGAGCTGAGTATCGCTTAATGGCTATGACTAATTGTGAATTAAAATGATTGAAGAGAATTTTATCTAGTCTTAATGTGATACACATTATACCCGTGTTACTGTATTGTGATAGTCAAGCTGCTCTACACATATCTCAAAATTCAGTTTTTCATGATAGAACCAAACAAATTGGAGTAGATTGTCATTTTGTTCGTGATGTCATTATTCTTAGAGATATTATTTAATTCCAATTAAATAAACTTAACTAAACTAAATAAATAACTATAATATATTATTTTCATATAAAAAACCATGATGTTGTAATTGATGAGTGATATTCTTCTGACTTCTCAATTAAAATTGATATTATTTTAGACTAGAAAATTTACTCATATTTTGGGGAAGTAAATAAGTTGATAGGTGATAGTTCATGCAATTATGTACAAGCAATAGTTGTTGAACAGGAGAGAATCTCTCCGATTTCCCTTTCAAAGTTAACATAACACGAATATTTTGTTGGCCCTTTAAACTCCTGAACTTTCTGTATCTCTTATCTCATTTGTTGCTCCAATCTCCTGCATCACTATGAAAGCACCACAACAAAGAAATGTGTTACCCCATTACTTGTATTAGACATGTTTAATCGTTTTCTAGAAAGCTCGTCGATTGTATGTAAATGAAATTCTGAAAATATGATCAATTAGCTTTTCGATATAGTAGTTTTTTTGGGAGGGTACGTGTTAATCTGGCGAGAGAGAACTGTGGTGAGTGGGGTCGTTTAGGAAGAGATGCCTACAGGCTATATAGTCATGTGACTTTTCCGATTTACTTAAAAAGTAATAGGGACTGAAGAATTTAGCACACAACAAAATTAGTACACTAATGACCCCATAACCTTTGTCCTGTTTGTGAAGAATGTAAGAATTGAGATTTGGTCGTTTAGGTAAATTGGGTTTGGACTTAAGGATAAATTTGAGAAATTTTGGAACTGATAATATTGGCCGACAGGAACTTGGAAAGATGGCGTGATAACCTGATTATTAGTTTCCTGGAAAAAAATTAACATTTCTTTAATGAATTTTGTAGAGATAATATATAAAGTGCGAGTGAAAGTATGATCTTGAATATTTTAAAGAAGTTTAATTATTTTACTCGTGTGGATATAAGTTATAAAATGATATTAATTATTTATATTATTATTTTATTTATAATTTTTTTTCTAGATTGTTATTTACTTTTATTTTAATTTTTTGAAGTTAAATTTGATATTTTTTTATAAAAAAGTTGATTAATATATAAGAAAATTATACTTACAGAAATAAACTTCAAATACATAATTTTAATATTTCGAATTGAACTTTATCTTGAGATTTTTTTTATATGAATTTATTTAGGATTACTTGGAGTTGAATCTTTCTAATACATTTTCTAAAGTCGTGTAATTTTTATTGAAATTCTTAAAATGATGTATTTTTTTTTTCCGGATATGGATAAATATTGGATAGGAGACATGATATCATTATGAAGAAACCCTGACCCTGTTACAAGATTTAAGTTAACATCATTATATGAAGGTGAAAAGAAAACACAATTTTAGTTTACTAGATGAAATTGTGCAACTAAGATTTCAATTAATGTGTTAATTACTGCACCATTTTAGGATGGTTAATATTTTCTATCTATTTCTCTCTTTTCTGTTGCATGTGTGGTGTGTTGTTAGTATGCAACTAAAATAATGGACAATTACAAAATCATTTTATTTATTAATAAATATGTAATGGTTGAAATTAAGTCTGTTATTGAATAAATGTGAAGTTAATTTGAAGAGTGATTACTTATTGTAAAGAAAAATTACCTAGATATAATTTAAAAACTAACAATAAATTTATTTAAAAAATTATATAATATTTTTAAATTTTTCTTTCTAAATTTATTGCTAAATTTCAATTTTATTTTAAATTATTTCTATATTAGTAACTAAATTCAAATATCCAACTTATACTTAATTTTGCTAAATATATTTTATTATTAAATTTTAATTTTATTTTATTTTTCTTTTCAATATCAAACTTACTCTTAATTTAATTCAATATCTAAATCTGACATCATTTTTATTTCAAATATTACATATTTATTAATAAATAAAACAGTTTTGTAACTTTACATTTATTTTAGTTACACAATAGTAATACAACACAGTGCCAAACCAAAAATAGAAGAAGAGAAATGGGTGAAGAATATTAACCACCATAAAATTTAATTAACTCATTAATTCAAATATTGACTGGACGATTTCCTCTAATAAACTAAAATCATTTTATCTTTTCATGATTTCATTTATTTCTTTACATTGATAAGACACAATTTACCCATATCCAGAAATAAATAAAAGATACATTATTTTAGGAATTTCAGATAAAAATTATAATAGTTTAAGAAATTGACCTTTAATAACAGTTAAGATTAAGAAAAAAAAAATGTATTGAATAGAATCCAACTATATGTCAAAAGTCTCATATGAAGAAAACAAAAAGTTTTAAGTTGACGCTTTTCAGTCAAGTAATGAAATTTTGAGAATTTTAGATAAATTTCTTATCTTTATACTTGATACATAAATGTTATTAAGTTATATAAATATTTGTTTAGTAATATTACATCTAATATACATGTAATACTTTTAAAGGTGGAGTTATACGTGAAACATATGCAACAAAAGGTTTTTTTTTTATTTAACATACAAAATTGTAATAAACAAAATACAACTAGTTTGATGTTTATAATACAATATGTCCATTTAGATAATAATTATTCATTGTAAATATTTTCTTTATCGAGGAATAAGATACATATGATATTTGTGATAACCCAAATACAAGTTCATAATTGTGAAAAAAACTACAACTTCAAGCTAAATACGACTTAATTTAAATATTAAATTGACAGACAGAGCCAAGTAGTTTGTGAGAAAAAAAAAGAGAAGGTTAATTATCAATTAACTATTCATCACATATAAATTATAAGAGAATTCTTATATAAGGGAACATTTACTTCGTTTAGTGTTTATTTTTCTTGTTATAAAAGAAATATATTTAGTAAAACACACCAAAATTATTTCTCTCTCTTTTCTTTTACTTTAGTTTTGTAGTGCTTGAAAATAGATTAAGAGAGAAAAGTTAATTTCATTTTTAAATTGTTTTTTCTATTTTCAAGTGAAGATATTATTATTTTCTCTTTAAAATTAAAGAGAAGAGTATTATAATTTTATTTCTTTTAGTAAAATTATATTATTATGTATTTTTTTCTTTTTCTTTTTAATTTAACTGTAATTTTTTATGTTGTTAATACGATATCTACCATAAGTACTAAGACAAGATATATATGTACAACCTAACTTTTTTTAAGTTGAGAGTTAGTATGACAAAGATGTAAAATAGAATCAAACCAAATATTTTCTAATCAAACAGAAACAAATTGAATAAGAAAATAATTTTTTTCTGCAAAAAAAATTGAAAACAAACAACTTTATAAAAACAATTCGGTTCCAATGAAACCTATTATATAAAACGGTTTGGACCGTCAAATTAGTATTTTTTTTTTAGAACAATTTGGTTTGGTAAGGGTGAAGAAAAATAGTTAGATTGAATCCAACAACAAAACTCAAATTAAATAACTTTGTAATTTGGTTTAATTGAGTTTTTTTTAAAGAAAATTACACAGCTCTAAATTAACTCACGCAAACCTTAAAATCTGTATTTCACTTAAATAATTAAGTATAATTCCTTAACATAAAATCATTTTAAAATCAACCCTAATGTTTTCATCCTTCAACTCACTAAAATGATCTTAAACATTAAATTTAAAAATAAAAAATAACACATTAACATATTATATTCGTAAAGTCATCTCAATTTCAACTACATATACAATATTTTTTCATCATACATATACAAACTATACATTGCGTATATGTAAATGTTTAAATATATTAAATATATGTTCTAAAATTATTTCTTATTATTTCTGTTTATAAAATAAACTATAATTTTTAGGTTATCCTTAATGTAAATTGACATGTTAAAACTTAAAATTAAGGATTACTTATTTACTGCAAACAAGCAAGAAAACATACTTAAAAAAAAAGTAGAACGAAAAATAAAATATAGACTTATAAAAAATTTTAAGAAACAATTTTATACAAATAAAAGTTATTCAAAATTGATGATATTCCACTTATCAGTAAATTTAACCACGAATTAATCAACTTTTTAATGTAATCAATAATTGACATATTATATATTAATATATATTCATAAAATAATTTATGAATAAAAATATTTAGTTATATTTAATACAAAAATAATTGTATTTATCAATGAATAATTAGAAAAAAAGCTCGTGTAGGTAAAAGGGTAAGACCAACAACATAACTATGAGTTATACAAGATTGGTTTAAGATGACTAACAGGTAAATATGTTCAACCTTAATTTCTCCCATGTATTTTATCGTAGATCGATATACATTGTCATCCATAATGTAGAACATAATTTATTTAAGGCATCATTATTATGGAAACCTAAATAATATATTTAAAATTTGGAAGAATTTAAAAATTATGTTTAAAGTTTAAGGTGAGACAACATTTATGAGAACATTTTGATGAAGTATATATTTAGACTATGTTTGACAAGGCTTTTTAGCTAGCATCTAGCTTTTCTTTAGTAGTTGAAAAACTTTTAACGTTAGAGTATCTTTAATACAGAGGTGTTAGTGAGTATCTTTAATATTGCATGATTATGGTGAACTTGAGCAAAGTTATGCTTTTAGGCCATGAAACTCGTGAAGGTTTATAAAAGGGAGGAACATCTGCTCTTGAAGGCACCCCCAAGGGGATTTCAAACCCTGAAAAAGTTTGACCCATAAAAAAAAAGAAAAAAAAAGACAGAAAAACCAATAAGCAAGAACCATACAAGTAAAAGACACCAACCTATTACGTGTGTGAAATCACAACCCAACCAAAAAGAGAGGAACTCATCAGAAAAAAAGAAAGACTAAGACACAAAAACGCAAACACCTGGCAGGCGTCAAAACGACTAAGCGAACCACCAATGGGTTAAGCGCAGGAGTAAGCACTCACCCAACAGGAAAACCAACATCATACAAGTCCAACCTAACCTTCTAGAACCACACTCCCCATATTTTGACGAATCAAGAGTGCAAAGAAACAAACACAGGATGCACCAACCTGAACCTACAAAACACGAAGCAAATAAACAACAAAGACGAAAGGGCAAACACTTAGTGTGCACTCGAGAAGAGCCAGAAAACACTGGAACAACACAGAAGACTCAAAGCAAATATTGGAGAACTTTTCTCTACTATTACTTTTACTTTTGAACATTTTCAAAGAATATTATCTTTTACTTAAAAGTATGATATTTTATTTTTAAAATATAGTTTAAGATGAATAGTATAATGTATTTTAATAAAATTATAATAATTTAAAGTAAAAATATATAATTCAAAAATTAGTTTCTAGAAGTTATAAAAATTATAAAATTAAAACAACTATTTATGTCATTATGTATCCATTAACAACTTTAAAGAAGAATTTTACCACACGCTTATGATACAATAGGTTACTTTTTTCAATTAGTAGTCACTAATTTTTAATTACTAATTTTGAAAATATTTTAGAATTTTTAGAGTGATGCAAACATATTTTAGTCCATTGAAACTATTATCTGAGAGTGAAAGTGTCTCCACACACCAGCAGCTATTAATTGGAGTACAAAGATTTTATTTTACTTTTAATTTAGTTTTGAATTTCAATATTGCAAATAAAATATTAAAAAAATTGTATAAATCAAATTTAATAAATATACACACAATATTATTAGAAAATAAAACATACATTGTTATAAAAATAAATAAATCACTACTTATACTTTAAAATTAAACTAAATAGATCATTACTTGAGCTTTTAATATTAATTATCTTAATTATAAATTTAATTATTCCATTAAATAGTTTTATTATATAAAATTATGTTTTTATTTTTTAATCTTTTAGTGTCTCGAATAAGATATCATTATTAATGTAATCGTATTTTCTATGTGATTATAAAATAAAATAAATAATTTTTTAAAAAATATGTTGAAAATTTATATTATTTTAATATTTTAAAAAATTAAAATAAGATTTGTAATAATATCATAAAATTAATAATATTTTTTTATAGTTTATTAAAAATCATCACATCAATAATAATATTTTTTAAGAGACATATATCTCCTCTCCAATTTTAGTATTATGCAATTATAAGAATTGATTATAGAAGAAAGGAAAAGCTATTATATTTTATACTTATATAAAATTAATTTGAGATGAAAGTGAATAAAAAATTTGGTTGTTTGGATCGAATGAAAGATTATAAGATTTGAGTGTAAAATTTATAAAAATTTGTAAGTGATGTGATGTATGTGATTGATAAAATGATTTTTTTAGATAAAATTGTAGTTTAAATTAATTTAAAATTAAATATAATTAATTTGGTAAGTGTGTCTAATAAATTATTATTATTTTTAATTGATGTAATTATAAGATTATTAATTATTTTAAAATAAATTAAATTATTATTTTTAATATTATTATTATTATTTTTATAAATTTATTTTGATTTTTAACCTAATTTTAGTTTTATTATTATTTTATTTATTTTTATTATTATAATTATAATTTATGATTTTATTATTTTTATATTAATATATTAATATTTTATTTTTATTATTATTTTATGAATCAATTATTATTATTTTATTTTTTTTTCTATACAAATTCTCACATATCTATAGAGAAAGAAGACATGATTTTTTTTTTCTCGTTTTTTATAATCAAATAATTTTTTATTTCTAGGTATTATAACTTTCCACACTTTTCTCTCTTTGCAATATGTACCTACCTGCATATGTAATTTAATTTTATTCAATATACTATATAACAATTAATTGTATTTTTTATAATGATAAATTATATGACATATATTTTGTTGTCAATTTCTATAATTTTTATTTATTACCATATTGGTGTATTTTAACACTAATGTCTAAAATGAAAAAAAAATAATTTTGTATTAAAATAGGCAAATCGTGTTAGTTAGATAAGATTTTAAATTAAAAATTCTTTCAATTAAACTTGGTTTCAGACTGGTCACATAAAAATGATACGGTGGGATTTAAATTGAAGATGTTAATTAGAATCGTCACTAAATCCATTTATGTGCAACTATTTTTTTAATTATTTGTTACGTTTAACAATTAACAAAATAATAATAATAATAATAATAATAATAATAATAATAATAATAATAATAATAATAATTAACAAAACTATAACAAAAAAATTAAGATATATAAATTTATTTTAAATTAAAACAAAATAATATAATAATAATAATAATAGTAATTTAAATTAAATTCATATGTATTTAATTAAAATAATAATAATAATATACTAAAATTAAATTCATATGAATTTAATTAAAAATATTCTTATTATTATTGTCATTATATTATTTTGTTTTAATTTAAAACATTTTTGTATGCCTTAGTTCTTTTGTTACGGTTTTGTTAATTATTATTATTAATTTTTTGTTAATTGTTAAACATAATAAATATAGTGTCAAATAATTAAGGTCTTTAATTGAAATCACCAACATGTCATTTATATTTGACCAGCTTGAAATCATGCTTAGCTGGAAGGATTTCTTAATTTGAAATCCTATCTAGCTAGTACTATTTGTTTATTTTGGTAAAAAAAAATAATTTTTTGCCCATTTTAAGCATTAATGTGAAAAATATACTAAACTTATAAAAGAGTCCAAAAAGAATCTATAAATAGTGATCAATTTCACAGGAAGTACTCACTCAATCTTATATTTATATTCAGTTATACTTAGTATTATTTTTATGTATTTGAATGTTGATGAATCTCTACTCATACTTCATCTATCAGACTCTACAATTATTATAAAAAAATATATACCACTTTAACTTTTGGTAAAAACATAGTTTTCCATCGACATATCCAAACATAATGTTAAAGAAATATTTTTTACGGTGGTTATGAGCTGAAAAAATGTATAAAAGAAAATATATCATTAGTTTTAATAACATATTACATATAGTTTCTACATGAATTTATGTAGTTTACATGAACTAGTATATATGTTTTTTTTAAATGTAATTTATGTATTCATGCATTTAATTGTAAAGAATTTCAAACCATCCAAGCTAACCTTAAATCATACTAATTTCTTCTATATGAAATATATATAACTCCCTCCTAATGAATTTATTCAATACCTTTGTGTCCTATTATTCGTGTAAGTAAAAATTACAATAAATATAATAGATATTAGTTTTTTTTTTTTTTATGATAGCGTATTTGAAATCATAAATATATTATTTAAGAAAATAAGTATTATATTTTTAATATATGAAATTTTAAAAAAGCTAATTCATTAAAGTTAATAAGCATAATTATAATAGTCTCAATAAAAAAAAACTAAATATTTAGGATTGATCTAATGTAAATTATGTAACAAGTATGTAGGTTTAGTGTTTAATTCATGGCATAAACTAGTAACACTAGCAAAATTAAGGAAAAGCCACTAAGAATTTATAAACTTAGATCAGACGAACAAAATAGATAAAATTATTTGCTAATAAAAACATGCCTTATGCTATAACTCTCGTGTTTGCGTTTAACTTTGAATGTAGTAAACAAAATCAATCATATGATAATATTGTATAAATAATCATTAATTACTAATAAACCCTAAATTAAAAATACCGATAAGTGATGCTATATTAATGATATAAAATGTATATAAAAGAATAATATAAATCTTCTCCAAATTCATAAATCTATTATTAAATGTATAAAATATATATAAGGAATCATGTAAATCTTTTTTTTGAAATTCATAAATCTATCACCAAATCTATAAAATATATATAAAGAATCATGTGTTTTTTTTTTTAAATTCACACACACATATATGTGTGTGTGTGTCATTGCATTTTTATTTTATTGCTTAACCGATATGTAACAATGAATAATGTAATAACTATATATTATGAGTTACTTATTTGCACCCGTATACTAGAAAAAAAAAGGTAATATAAAATTAAAATTAATTTCTGTATAACTTCTATAAAAGAAATATTTTTTTATATTGTATATAAGGTAATTTTAATGATAAGTTGAATAGAGAGTAGGTTTAATTGTCCGTAGCTAAAGTCAGAAAAAAAAAATGGTTGCAATAATTAACCATCTAAGTGGACCTTTCTTCCTCAGGTCTTTAGTTCTCAACATGTGGTTGACGTCCCGTCAACTAGTATTAAGGGTGTTTTTTCATCTACCACCATGCCAAACTCATACTGCAGCTGGTTTCATGATGTCAAAGGACGAGGTCATTCGCATTGTCGGGCTCCTGTCTCTCAGTTCTCCTCCTTATAAATACACAACCCTAGCACACCATTGTTTCACCACACCACACGTTCAAAAATCCTTCATCACTCGCACTCACTTCTGTTTCGGTTCTCGAGTTTACGCATACTAATTTAGTAGGTACTTTGTATACAGTGTTAACGGACATGCTGTCTAGGAAGGCTAGTGAGGACTCGCATGGCCAAGACTCTTCTTACTTTTTAGGATGGCAAGAGTACGAGAAGAATCCTTATCACCTCATTCGAAACCCAACCGGAATCATACAGATGGGACTTGCAGAGAATCAGGTTAAGTTAGCTGCTTAAATTATATCTTAATTAAAATTCACCTTTGTACGTACCATTAACGTAGGGTTCCTGTGATTAAAAGTTCTATTATCAAATATAGATCTTCTCATGGTAGAAATATCTTGAATTGTAAAAGAAATATAAAAGAAAAAAATGTACATGAAATAAGAAAAGTAAACAAAAAGTCCCTTGTGGATGACAGAAAGACAGGAATGTTTGAAGCTTTTATTTACAAGCATGCTTGACCAGTTGACCTAGGAACAAGGGGTTGGGATATGTCAACACAATGTTTTCTAAGTGCGGTGCACATGTAAATTTCCTTGGTGTGCGGCTTATCGCGGCTATTATTATATATATATATATGTTATATACATAAGTTTTTCATTCTCTAGCTATAGCTTCAACAATTTTTTGCTGATATCTCTAATTTGCAGCTTTCCTTAGACATTCTTAAATCATGGCTTGAAAGAAATCCTGATATAGTGGGGATGAAGCAAGATGGGGTGTCCGTATTTGAAGAGCTTGCTCTGTTCCAAGATTACCATGGATTACCTGCTTTAAAAAACGTAAGACATGTTACTCAGGCTTAATGACTAAATAAAAAAAAAATGGTGTGAAATTAGCTTTTCATGGCCTTGTGATGCTGACAATAAGTTGATGATTATATTAAATTGGACACTAGTGTTATATGTGTGCGTGTATTGGTATAATAACAATAACGAAACCTAAACAAACTAAATAATATATGTATTATTAGTTGAGTTGCAATGGGTAAAAAATAGAGGTACGTTGTATCAGAAAGTATTTTCTATTTTTTCGTACAAAACGCAACATTATAATTTTACTCTATTTCATGTTTTCAGAAGTTTATAAGAAACAGTAAGAAATAATAATACAAACTTTTTCTTTTAAAATTATGTGACCTTTTTCTAATTAAAAATAAAATATATTTGTTTAATTAAAAGTTCCCTGATATTTTTCAAGTAAAAATAATAATATAATGTTGGGGCATGTATAGATTCACACCATGTTGTTCTTTTAGGTTTCATTTTTTATGATTCCACTTTTATTTTTGTTTATTGTATTATTATTTTCTCTCAATTCTCTTCCGATATTTCTCCTTCCAAATAGTATGCATATGTTGTTGAGGCGTTCAATGATATTTTCACAAATGGTAAGAAAACTTTGTCAATGACAATAACATGGTTGTGTTGCTATCGTTGTTCTTGAAGCAATCTAAGAAAAAATACCATTAAACTAAAAAGAGAGATAAAAGTTACCTACAATGTTGTAAGTATAGTTATTATTCTTAAAATTAAATTTCATCTCGGCACCATTTTTTTGACATTTTCATGATTAAAGTGTTCAATGATATCTTCTTAGATTGTACATGAAGACTTTTCTCCTGTCCAACATAATATGTTAGTGTTGCTATCATTGTTTGTACATTATTTCGAAGTAAGCCTAGAACCATTCAACCGAATATAGATAGATAAAATTCAGGTACAAAAATTTTTAGTGTTATTGTTTTAATAAAATTAAAATTTTATCTTGGCAACTTTTTTTTTTTTTTTTAATCATGAAGATCATTACAATACAACTCTATTTTTTAACTAAAAAAAATGTAATACTGTAAGTTTTTCTTTGATACTAGGGCTTATATAGGTACACCATTTTCTTACATTTCATTTTTATATTTAATTTACACTTTTATTTTACTTATTTTAAACTTTTCTCTCTCTCTCTCTCTCTCTCTCTCTCTCTCTCTATATATATATATATATATATATATATATATATATATTGTGTTCTCTCTCTCTCTCTCTCTCTCTCTCTCTCTCTCTATATATATATATATATATATATATATATATATATATTGTGTAATCTCTCTCTTTCTAATGGATGAACATATATGTTAAGGTGTTCAATGATAGTTTTCTTAAATGGTATGCGAAGACTTTTCTCTCGTCCAACATAACATGTTTTCGCAGCTATCGTTGTTTGTACTTGATCTTGAAGTCATCAGTGTAAGAAAAACGTTTAAAAAGAAAAAGAGAGAGAGAGAGAGAGAGAGAGAGAGATAAAACCTTGGTACACTGGTGTAACTATAATTTAGAGTCATTTTATTAAAAAAAAATACTATCCCAGTAACTCGTGTTGATTATTATTTAGTAGATAATTATAAACAACTCTAATTTTGATTGAAAACAATATAAACATATTGATATATATATATATATATATATATATATATATATATATATATATATATATATATATATATATATATATATAACAAGTATAAATTTTAAAAAAGTATGAAAGTGTTATTTAAAAATAACAATTTATTTAGTAATTTTCAGAGAGAAATTTTGTTGCAAAAAAATCCATTTCGGGTTATTTTAGTTGTTTTATAGTTGCTTCTAGTTTATAGGTAGTGAAAAGACTTCATTTAAAATTAAAATAACAGGGTTGGCTGTCGAAGTAAAACTTTAATTTGATAGGAAAATACTTAATAAATTTTGCTAAATATATTCTTTAAATTTTGAAATTAGTATATTTATATTTGAATTTATATAGTTTCTAAACCTTTTTTGATCCGTTGAAGGAACTGGTGGAATTTATGTCGAAAATAAGAGGAAATGGAAACAAATTTGTTCCAGAGAAGCTAGTCCTTACAGCTGGTGCCACTCTTGCTAATGAGATTATGATGTTTTGCCTTGCTAACCCAGGAGAAGCTTTCATTCTTCCCACACCCTACTATCCTGGGTATAAATTCTCTTATATTTTTAAATAACCATGAATTGGAATATCTTACACATACTAAGAAAATCTGTAAAATAGTTTTATATTGCTATTTAATTATAAATCACAGTTGATATCTTTTTTATATTTGTATATTAAATGAATAAGTTATAACATATATAATTTTTTTTGTAGAGAATTAGAAATATTTTATGAAGAAATATATTATTTAGATAAAATTTATAAAATTAAAAATTTTAAACAGTATTAAAATGGTGGAATTTTAAAGTTTACAAAAAATATAAAAAATGAAATTCTTAATAGTTTCCCTTTTTCTGTATATATATATATATATATATATATATATATATATATATATATATATATATATATATATATATATATATATATATATATATATATATATATATATATATATATATATATTTGCATTAAATATTTAAAATGAGCTAATATTTAATATTAAAATTTCAAATTCTTAAATATATATTTATTTATGGATATAGTATATCTAAACTAAAAAAATTAAGAAATTCGAAAAATTATAGGAAACTTGAATAAAAATAATTTTAGAAATTATATGAGTTTTAATTTTTTATAACCGTAAAAAAAAACTTATCATATATAATAGTTTGTGATTTGACAATGATTGACTTTTCTCCCTGAGAAAATGACCGTTATTCTTTTAGTTTATTTCCATTTAACCTATTTCCGTAATATTATTTGGATGGCAATTTATCCTCTAATCCTTAATTTTGTTGACACGTATTTCAGTGGCGCGGATCGTCACGTGGCTTAGTTCCAAAAACTTTGTTTTTAAAAAATAAAAAATAAAACACTATAAAGTATCGCAGAAAAGAGCACCCGTTTCTTCACTCGACACCAACTTTTTATTTGTATTTTTTTATGTTTGAAATTATTCTAAAAAATATTACAAGACATTACTCTAGGGTTAAAGTGCTCAAAATAATAATTGTATATTATTATTATTACATTTAAGTAATAAAAGCACAAAAATATAAAAAACTTCCATAACTATTTTCATTACACGTTAATTAGCATGCAAGCTTATAATTTTTGCTTATTTTTGACAGGTTTGATAGAGATCTGAAATGGAGAACAGGGGTTGAGGTTGTTCCAATGCATTGCTCAAGTTCAAATGGTTTCAGAATCACTTCCTCTGCTTTAAAACAAGCGTATCAAAAAGCACAAAAATTGAATCTGAAAGTGAAAGGGGTCTTAGTAACCAACCCCTCGAACCCACTAGGAATAACCATGACCAAAACGGAACTTAACCACCTAATCGATTTCGCAATTGAGAAGAACATTCACATAATCAGCGATGAAATCTACTCGGGCACGGTCTTCGACCCACCCAAATTCGTGAGCATAATGGAAGTTGTGAACGAGAGAACTAGCAGCATCAACAACATTCGGAATCGCATTCACATAATATACAGTCTCTCGAAAGACCTTGGAGTACCAGGATTTAGGGTGGGAATGATTTACTCAAATAACGAAATGCTGGTGGGTGCTGCAACAAAAATGTCAAGCTTTGGATTGGTTTCGTCACAGACTCAATATTTGGTGGCTAACGTGCTGAAGGACAAGAAGTTCACTTTTAATTACATGGAAGAGACCCAGAGGAGACTGAAGAGGCGCATGGAGATGCTGGTGTCTGGTCTGAGAAACGCAGGGATTCAGTGCTTAAAAAGCAATGCAGGGTTGTTCTGTTGGGTGGACATGAGACATTTATTAAGCTCTGCGACTTTTGAGGCGGAGAAGGAGCTTTGGATGATGATTCTTTGCCATGTTGGGTTGAACATATCTCCTGGCTCTTCTTGCCACTGCTCTGAACCTGGGTGGTTTAGGGTATGCTTTGCCAACATGTCTGAAGCCACGTTAAAAGTTGCAATGCGGCGAATGAAGGCTTTCATAGATTCAACCGTCTCTGTCGTCAACGAGAACGGTTGTACTTACGAACAATCCGTGAGTGCCGAAAGAGAGTCAGTTGCTAAATGGGTGAACTGATATGCTTCGTTAATCTTCTATTCTGTCTTCATTTTCACTTACGAAAGTGATGAATAATGATTTCCTAAAATATATTACTGCAAGAAATCATGTTCATTTATGGAAATTTTATTACTAGAAAATTGTTTTATGTATGTCTAAAATTGCGTTTGATTAATTTATAGATTCCTAATAATACTCTTTAAATTCTAAATTAATTGAAAAAAGAGAGTAAAAGTTATAATGGAGTTATAATAAAGTTTTTTTTCTCATCCGTATAAGAATATAGATTACTCACAAGAATATAAATTATAAAAATAAGAAGAAAGAATAAGTAGTAGTACGTAAATTTACCGCTAAAAATAAAAATAATGAATTTAGGTCGCGTAGTTCAAAATCATATTAAGCACGTATTTTTGGCTAATATTTAGTAGTTTTAGAAAAAGGAATAAATTTGATTAATTAAAAAATATTAAAAGTTTTGAGGGCATAAAGTGATAATAACTAGTTATTTCATAAAATCACTTCTATTCTATAAAGATCTGAGGATGTTTGTTTTACAATTAATTATATTTTTGTTAATAATATTTTTGAGATTACTATTACTGAAATTGTTATTGCCATTAAAAATGTTTAGTAAATATTTATATTTTTAAAAATAAAATATTAAAAAAATATAATTAAGTTAAAGTACGAAGTTACTTAGAAAATAATTCCTATTCCTGTGAGAATATAAGATTCTCTTTCCCATTTTATATGAGAATAAAAAAATGTAATATATAGATTCCTACAAACGTGTAAATATTCGATAATATTTTTTATAATTTGTGCTAAATATATGAGAATGTTACATTTCCATAGTAGTATTCTTGAGTATAAATTTGTAAAAGTTAAAACAAAGCTCACTATATATTGAAACAAATGTACTATATGATATGTCGCTCTTTTCGTGAGAATAAAATTTGTCTAAAACATGAGAATGTGACGTTCTATATAACACATGTGAATCTGAAAATATTTTTTTGTGACCTTATAACAAATTCAGGAAAATTAATTTCCACTTTAGTATAAAAATAGAAAAACCACGTGAAAATGTACTATATGAGATGTCGCTCTTTATATATAATATTTATTATTATTTGAAAAAAAATTAATAATCATACATTTTTAATTAATAAACAATTATGATTGATATAAATTTTAAAATAATTATAAAAATAATAATTTTATATCACTTCGTCCCTGTTTATCTATAAGACTCTTTTAATTAGTTTATATATTTTTTAAATTCGTTAAATCAGCTGAAAGTAATAAATTTTGTGAACAGTTTGTATCATTCTTTCAAAGTTATTAGAGACTTTCGTACGCTCAGTGAATTTAAATCAATTGAAGAAAAAAAATTACTGATGCATTTTAAATATTTAATTAAGGATATTTTAAAAGAAATACCTTTAATATATCATTCAATTTAAGAGAGATCATATAACAAAAAGAGAAACAATTTTTTGAGAATGTTCTTATAGTCAGGGTTTTTCAGATACAGTAATCTTTACTATTATATAAATGCGATACATTTGATAATTTTATTCTATGTCGTAATTTTATTTTTTAATAAATAAAAAATAAGTTATTTATTTATTTAAGAAAATAAATAATTAAATATTTTATATTTATATAAAAATAATTAAATATTTTTAAAAAATAATGGTTTTATATACTTTTTTAATATTACTTTTACAAAATTATATATATTAAAATAAATTGTACTATTTTTCTATTTTAATTAATTCATAAAATGATAAAATTGTATATATTTAATGTAGTGAATGTGATTAAGGGCATGTGTTTTAGTTAATAAGATTATTATAATTAAAAATGATCTATATAATTTTTTATTAGTATAAAAGTCAACAACTATATAATAAAGTACTTTGTTCTAACATAACATCATCCCATATGCTGACGTGACATTCGCAATGGCAAAATGCATGGTATGAAACAAATATTTAGTGGCCATTCTGGCATGGGGGGATTGGCCACGTGGAAAATCCGTTACTCACGCTATTCGTGTGTTGGCTGGCTGCGAAGGAAAGAGAGAGCGAAGCAACAACACGTTTTTGAAGCTATTCCACGTTTAACTATCCACCTTTTCTTCTCAACTCTTCGAAGAGCATCAATTAAAGAAGAAAAAAACGCAAAAAACTGTTAGGGTTTCCCTTACCGGTTTCTGCATAAAACCTTCCCGTGAAGGCGAAGCCCCTCCACGTTCTCTTTTCTTCCACATTGTGCTTTTTCCACCCCTTTCCCCCCTAATTCCACGTCCTTCACCTACAAATTATTCATCCCTTGCAGGTATCTTCTTTCTCGAACATTTCCATTTCCGTGCTTGTTATTCCCCTGTTTCACGTAACTACATTTGATCCATCAGATATTTCCACATTACGAATACTTGTGTGCGCATGTTACTCTCGAGTTGTATGAACGTTGAATAATAGTAGAAATATATACTTGTACCGCACAAATCATTTGTATTTTAAAGTGATGATATGCATGTTGATTTCCTTAGTGTTGCCAACTTCGTGCTTACACATCTCTTTCATTTCATGGATTGTTTTTCGGCTTCTCTATTATGCTGTTTTGTCTACTCTCTTGACTCGAGGTGAAATCCATTGCGTTTGGCTTAAATGGTGATGTGGTTACGAATCTATGGTTCCATAAACAATGTTAGTGTTATATGAATATCTGTTGTCAATACGTGCCTAAGTTTATTCAGTTTTACTATTTAGTGTTTATTTGAAACCTGTTTAGTTGAACTTAATGCCAATCCATCCTTTCCTTTCCTTCTATGTTAGTAATTTACTGCACAAGTTTTTTTTTTACCCTGTTTATATTTTCTTGTTTCGTTATCCTACCTTTTAGTTACGTACACTACCAGCTTTAAGTACGATTTCGTGAAAACAAAGTAGAATAGTCAAAATGTCATATTTATGAATTTACAGTCTCCCTGGTATTCCTTGGTAAATTGCGTGAGGGTATTAATTATTATGATCAAAGGTTTATAATACTTGATCCCATGTTGCTTTGCGTTTTAAACTTCACTTCTCTTGATTGGTCTTTGTGTGTGTAAGTTTCAGATGAATGATCATTCTTTTTTATTTCAAAATTCTTTGCTTCTCGGTATTTTTTACTATTGTTTTTGAGGTTAAATTCACACAGGTTAGGGTGCAACTTAACCAAATAATTAAATGAAATAATATATGCTGCATTCCTGAACTTGTCCTAAGAAATCCATATTTACTGGGCCATTAATTGGCATATTATTCATTCAGGTGACGGATTTGATGTGGATGTCTCGTGTCGTTCTTCTTGGGTAATGAGATCAGTCAAGTTTGCCTCACTAGGCAGAGATGGACATTGCTGCTCTTTTAACCTCTGCTGGAATTAATATTGCTGTGTGCGTGGTGCTCTTTACACTGTATTCAGTATTAAGAAAACAGCCCAGCAATGTCAATGTGTACTTTGGAAGAAGGTTAGCTTCCAGGCGTTCAAAAAGCCGGGATCTTTGCTTGGATAGATTTGTTCCCTCTCCTACTTGGGTAATGAAAGCATGGGAAACGACTCAAGATGAAATGTTGACTACCGGTGGCTTGGATGCTGTGGTTTTTAGCAGGCTGCTTGTGTTCAGGTTGATCAATCATTCTTAAATTGAAACTCTTCAAAGCTGCAGACTACATAAAGAAATGCTTATACTATAGTTTTAATCTGAAATTCACAAGATGCCCCCACCTACAGAGTGAAGATATCTTAATCCTAGATAAGTAGAAGTGAATAGATGGTATATTGTTAGACTCAATCATTACGATATAAGGCACTGGCATTATGCACCACAAAACACTTTGATCAATATTTGTTAAAATGCCGAATGTGAGCACAGCATTTTTATGATTTGTTTCTCTCTGAAATAAATGAAGATAATCAATTTGTACAATAATAACTGGAACTAAGACTTGTGCTCATAGAAGAGATATATGATGTTAAGTCAGTTTGAGTCATCAAGTCACCAAAATAGCTTTTGGTAATATTGAACTCAAGTTTGCGATGGTCCTTCTATGGAGTTTTACCGTCTTTATTAGTTTCAGTATGGTAAATTTACCTGTTTGAGAGTTTGATGCCCTCTATGGAGTTTTACCGTCTTTATTAATTTCAGTATGGTAAATTTACTTGTTTGAGTTTGATGAGTTTGCTTTCTGCCCTATTTTATGTTACTCAAACTAAAACCACGGCCTAATCATCCACTTAAAAGTACATAAAAATGAAAAAACTAATTTTGTTGTCCATTTTTGTGGCTTTTGTGCTTTACTAACTATTGGTATCAATTTTTCTGTTTCAGTATTAGAGTATTTTCTGTTGCTGCTATCATCTGCACTATTCTAGTGCTTCCAGTGAATTATTACGGTCAGGACAGAATACATAAGAATATACCTTTCGAATCACTGGAAGTATTTACCATTGAGAATGTTAAAGAAGGATCCCGGTGGTATGAACCCTTACTTATGTTGTACATGGAAATTTCCATTATGTCAAATAGTCAATATTGTGTTGAAGCTGAGAAAACAATGAGTAAACAACACAAAAAAGAAAGTGGTTTCTTGACGTAATGCTCTGAACATTTTTGGATCTGTCATGTGATTATGCTATTTCAAGTTACTTTTAGTAACTAATGAAGTCTCTTAAGCAAATTAAGTTTTGTTATTAATAAAAATAAAATTTAAGTATAACTCAATTATACAAAACTATGTTATTAACATCAAATTTACTCCTACTTATATATGATAATTTTATTTAATCTTTTGTAATAAGCTCTCTAATTACTTTAAATTCATTTTTTCTATTTAAAATATTACATATTTTAGTTGACTAAATTTGTTTTAAATCTTCTTTTATTAAATATTCATTAACAAAATCTTAAATCTTAATGAAAATAAGTAAGATGTTAAAAATTTTCCCCTTAAAACCTTAATTTCACATCTTATAAAATCTTTCAAACTTTAATAAAGCTTAATTATTTTTTTTATATTCCAAATACAAGATATTTTTTTCAAATATTGGGTAGAAAATAAAGAGCTTTAGATAAAAGAAAATTGACAATAGGAGCAAATTTACTTAACTTTAGAAAATGTTTGTTGCCTCAAATTTAAAATATACATTCTAAATTAAAATGATTAAAGTGAAATTAAATCCTATTTATTATTAAATTGGGATAGCGTAACCTTCTCTAAACAGCAACTGGAATTGTTTCAGGATGCAATCATTCTTATTACTTTCTTTCCACTCCCATTTTAGATGATAATGTGTGAATAATTAATGATTTCTATTAGGAATACTCCTACAGACTGCTCACTTATTGACTGTATTTATTCTTTTGCTTGATCTCAGGCTTTGGGCTCATTGTCTCGCTTTGTACATCATAACTTTAACAGCTTGTACTCTTCTTTACTTTGTAAGGGGCTGCGACATGCGACATTAATTCGCAAGATTATTTTTTTTTATCTGTTTTCAGAGTAAACTATGCTTTAATTTTCAAATGTTTAAATATGACTAATGAAGTGGAAATATTATACAGGAATACAAAAGCATTACTAATTTGCGGCTAGTACATATTACTTCATCGCAGCCAAATCCTAGTCATTTTGCAATTCTTGTCAGAGGAATACCCTGGTCTCCGGAACAATCATACTGCGAAACAGTGAAAAAGTTTTTCTCATTCTATTACCCCTCAACATATTTGTCGCACCAAATTGTGTATAAGTCTGGTGCAGTCCAGAAACTGAAGGTTTGTCTCTTTTTAAAATATTTCTCTGTTTATTAGTGTCATGCTATATTAATAATGCTATTTTAGTAGTGACGGGAATATTTGATAACGGGAAAATGGGAGAAAGGGGTTCTTATACAGTTTATCACTTCTTGTTCTTTTGGCTTAATACTAACTTTAGAACAATATATTTATCTCCGTTATATTCTAGACTTGTGAGATCTTTGTAAAACATGCTTATAGAATGTCTCTTTAAAATATGCTAAGCATATTTCAAAATTGGGCTTTGTATTACGAAAACTGAATCCCAAAATCAAGATTATATTTCAAAATTCCCTTTCTTTACTACTTAATCACGAGTCTTCACATATTCTTGTTACGCATCCTTTGTCGCAGTGCACTCTAACGTGGTAGTAGTGCGCATCAATGTGCTTACTTAGATCATGGTAAACTGAATTGAGTTTTTTAACAAAAGATATCGTTGACTTGTTGTTCACCAAAATCTTGGTTGGCTCTTCTTGTGACGAATCCAACTCCTTTAAGAGATTTTGTAACTAAATTGCATGGCAAACACATGTAGCAACCACATATTACAATTCACATGTTGAAAGAGTAATAATTGTTTACTTCTTTGACATCCATGTGAAGATAGTGTCTCCCATGTAAAACACAGCCAATTGTCCTCTTGTGATCATCCATATCTCTATCAGAGATATTTTGTGTATAAAAGAAGCTTGTAATCATTAGAGAATAGTACAAGCCAAAATTTATTGTTCCTTAATTCTCTTTTGTCGTCTTCCAATACGTGCTTCTTGGATCCTTCATGTAACGTAAGGTTCAACCTAAGTTCCTGAAAAGTGTTGGATCCACTCTCCCCTTGTGCGTCTTTAGCTTCATTTTACATTCCAGTGTTGTATCGACCAAATTAAAGTAACCCATCTTGAACTTTTTAATCGTCTCCTTTGCATAGCTTTATTGAGTGACGAAGATGTCTTTGCCTTCTTGCTTTATTTCAAACTTTTGTCATTTCTTTCTTGAACATCCTTGGATGGCTACATTTGAAGATCAAGTTATCTACATTCAAGCGCAAAATTAAAACATTATTATTTTGGTCTTTGATTTTGATATATAAGTTGTTTAAGATATCTTCTCAAAATAATAGTCATTTAATCCTTGTTACATTAGAAAAGAACCTTTTTGTTTCTCTTTCTTGAGTCTTTCAAACTATCCCTTTGAGTTTGAGAGAGATTATTCTCATTTTTGACTTAATATGATCTCTCACAAGTGTTGGATTGAAAAAGTTAAGAAATCGAATAGTCCCAATTTGATTGTAACTTAGTTCACTTGAACTCCGCTACGGGTTAATTGATGTCACATCACATGCAACAATCTTTTCTAAAGTAATTGTCTCACTATGAATCAAATTCTTCAATTGTGATTTGACCTATCTGGACTGTGTCATATGACAATTGTACAACATGCAACAATTTTCTCTTGAATAAATTATCCCAGTAGAAAACAAACTCATGAAATTGACTCCGATTCCAATTGTTACTACTAAGTTATTCTTTCTACTTAAGAGTATAATAGTCCAAGTATTGGGATTCAATTGTAACTTAGTCTATTTGGTCTTCTCCACTGGTTAATTGATATCACCTACAACAACAACTATCTCCCGAACATCTTGTGCACTATGGAGAGTCTTCATCTTGATGCTCCAATTGTCAATAGTTGCTCTTGTTGAGAATTGGAACTAAAAATGGAACCATCTCTTTAGATTGGATCTTCAAGCTCTAATGCAAATTTGTTGAAATTATATTTTAGTAACGAAGGGAATATTTGAGAATGAGAAAGCCTAAACTTTTGGAGGGAATATTTTAGTCATATTTGATCATTTTAGACTTGAAACAAACTCTAGGACAAAAATCCTATTTATATTAGTGGCTCCTCATGGACCTATAGTTAGGATTTTGCCAACACATACTTAATCTAATGGCTACAAGTGCCTTTCTAGACGTTCTCCACAAATAATAGCATATACATACTTCTACATACTACTCTAGAATGATCTCCTAACAGAGATTCTTTTTTGAACTTGCTTCTAAAGTGTCTCTCTAGAACATGTTAAACATTCTTAGAATTTAGGCTTTTTGTTAAGACAACCATGGCCCAAAATCAAGTTTATGTCTCTAGTTTAATTTGTCATACATAAATATTTTCATAACAGTTAATGCTAGGCAAGAATTCCATTATTTGGTTCAAGGTGAATTAACTTGTATCAAGGCTTATGGAAATAAGTTTCTGCTTTTCTTTAATTTTATCATGCTTTGCAATTTATTAGGTTCTTTGGTGGAACTTTTTCCCTGTACTTCTTGCTCTTAATCTTTCAAACCCGAGGAACTTTTAGTTGAGATAGGGTTTCCTTTCTTTTCAATATTTTGATATACGCCTCATTTTGAATTTTGACGTCCTTTCTGAGATGACAAAGATATCATCAAAGCCTTTCACGGCTCTGCAATACAGAATTGGTTAAAAATTTGTGCATGAAAATTATCAAGAATAAACTCTTTCAAGAGTTTAAGCTATTGGATTAAGATTTATGAATGATCTTATAGGTGCCCCAATGGAACAAGAGTCCTTGAAGTGGAACTACTAAAGTTCTATTTTTGTTTAGAAGAATTGAAGAAGCAATTATGGACACGTGGTCTTAGATTTTATGGCATTGTGTTACGAAGCTCTAAAAAACTTAAGTAATTAAATGAAGGCTTATAAATAGTTATGATGGTCATAGTTGTTGAATGTTTTCATGGTCATATTTATCTGTGGCGTGCTTCAGTTCCTGAATTTTATCATGGTCATGGTTATTGAATTTCATTTGTATAAAGTCAGTGGGATTTCTTAATATCTATGATATCTTTCCCTATTTACCCATTTAATGAGGTAATCAGGCTTTTGTTTTTTATTCAAGAAGTACAAGTGCGAAATACTTCTCTTTTGTTTTGTTATCCTAGTGTAGTTATATATCACTTCTGGTCTTAAAGAATCTTTCTAAAATAATATAAAGTTTTCAAGCATTCTTCTCTGTGTTGACATTACTGTTGTTTAAACTTTTGTTTCTTTTAATCTTTTTCTGCTAGGATGATGCAGAATATATGTGTAAAATGCTCAGTTCTGGTTGTGGTTCAATGGAACAGACGTGTAAGCCAGGCTTTACGCAATGTTACTTTTGTGGAGGATCCACTAATTCTTTTAAGATTATTTCTAATGAAACTGATAGTATACATGGAAGAACAAGCTACTCTGACGTGCATTTAAATGCAAGAAAAAAGGTCAATTTTCTGGCTGGATTGATTTATATAATTACAATATTAATGTTAACCCTTTTCATTTTTGTGATGTGGTGAACTTCTATGATAAGAATTTTCTTGATCTAATATTGATATGTGAAACCTCTTTAATCTATATTTGATTTTTAATGATTCACTTATTATTTTCTCTTCTGCCGCACTGTCCAATTTAAACCTTAGAAACAAGTATAAACTATTTCTGGTAGATGTTTGTCTAGGCTTTCCAACATCATTTATAATGACCTTTTAATGTGAACATAGAAAAGGCAAGTTACTTATGTAACCTGCAGGAACATAACAATGAAGGAATCATCAAAGAAGCTTCACTCTTTTTAAGTCCGTTGAACAAAAATCGTTCTTGGACCAGCTCCCCAACCAATTTAGCTGATTATAATGAATTGGTTCTTTATTTACACAGGGTTGGACTTTTGGATAAGGATACCATAGGGTGCGATTAGCTTACAAATAGTTTCTTTTGGGGTCATTCTCAGAAGATCATTGTGTATTAGATCGATAGATGTGTATCCAGAACATAAGAAATGCAAGAAAGTAACAAGTGGTGAAAATATTCAATTTATTTCAATGTTCAGCATATATTTTGCGCTGGTTTGTTACTCTATCACATGCTTATTATATACGCTTGATTATATCTCTACTTTATGTGTCCACATATTTGGTGGTGGTCTGATACGTAAAATATTTGTAATGTCTACTACTTGTGTATTAAGCCACGAATGAAGCAGTCATTACTGGGATATTTGTTTTACCACTGTAATTATTGAAGCACATATATAATCGCTCCCCTTTGGTCCTAGAATCGCAATTTATGTGTCATGTGTCAAATTTGTGTTCATTTAATAAACAAAATATGCACATGTTTGGACTCTAATACAGGAATGTGCAGCCGCTTTCGTGTTCTTTAAAAGTCGTCATGCTGCTCTTACGGTTGCTCAAAGTCTTCAAACATCAAATCCTATGTTCTGGGTCACAGACCTAGCTCCTGAACCGCGGGATGTTTACTGGCCCAACCTTTGCATACCATACAAGCAACTTTGGATCCGTAAGATATCTACATTTGTTGCCTCTGTCACCTTCGTCCTTGTATTCCTTATTCCTGTCACATTCGCACAAGGATTGACTCAACTGGACAAGCTTGAGAAAATGTTCCCTTTTCTGTCAGGAATGCTTCAAAAGTAAGATGTTGTACTTACACATCGGACAACATTTTCCCAATATTTATGGATTACAATTTTGAAACAAATAATTATGCATGAAAAGTTAAATATGGAACTTAATTTAAGAAACCCTCTCTCTGAGCAACAACGGTGCATTATATAAGAATCCATATTTTTTTTGCACATTTCAATATTATCATACGTTCTATGACTCTATAAATTACAGCGTGAAGCCTGTGATTTGGAATATGCATCAATAAATAATGATATAGGAGAATTTGTTCAAGCTTGTAGATCTTCAAAAAAAGGCTTTTAAGAAGAAATACAAAGATGTAATTCTTAATTGAAATGTTTTCATTTAGAATGATCAATTCAACTGGTTAATTATGTTGAAGAGTGGTTAATGAGTAACCCACTTATTAGCTTAACTATTTATAGTCTAATCTTAAAGTAGAAACACTTTTACCATACAAAGAATTCATTATTTGTAATTTCTCCTAGATTTTATTTGTCATTTTATTAAGATTATTAGTTATTACCATCTGCTCTGTTTGTTTTCTGACCTGGTGTTTGTGTATTTGAAATACTTGTCAAAGTGTTTATTATTTGTCCTTCTACTTTACCTAATTTCGTTTATAACTTCACACGTATACACCTTTTTTACTGATAAAAGAAGAATGCATTTCAAAGAAATAATTACATCGAGAAGGGTGGGTGGATGACAGGATACTCACTGCCATAAAAACAAAGCATTAAACGACAAAGTAAAAATAGTAAATTAACGCAGCAAAACTACCCAACGCCTCCCTATATCTGCTACGGAAATCTCATTCAAAGACCCACTTTCTTTACAACAAATAAAAGACAAGTATGTAATCTTATTGAAAATCAAGAGCAGTGCAATATATATGTCATTTCAAATACATGAGTTACACATAATGAATGTCAGAACATTGTTTTTCTGTAAGTAGCATTTTCTTGTAAAGCCGGGATTGTTATAAATTGTAGTTGATGATTGTTTGTGCAGAGGATGTGGAAGTTTAGCTTGGTAATTTAAATCTTAAGCTGTTTTAAACATTATTGTAAATTGAGCAAGTATTTATTTTGCAGGAAATTTGTGATTCAGCTGGTGACTGGTTACTTACCAAGTGTGATTTTGGTTTTATTTTTATATGCTGTTCCACCAGTGGTGATGCTATTTTCAACAATGGAGGGATGTATTTCTCGTAGTGAAAGGAAGAAGAGTGCATGCTCCAAAGTTTTGTACTTCACAATTTGGAACGTGTTTTTTGTTAATGTTTTTGCCGGGTCTGTTATCAGCCAACTTGCAGTCTTTAGTAGTCTAACAGAATTACCTGCCGAACTTGCCAAGGCTGTTCCAGCGCAGGTGACATGTCCATATTTATACCTGGCAAATGACTATAGAAAATTACGTATCCCTTGTGTGGGCTTCACTTGCCTAAAATTTTTGACCGTCGCTAACCTAAGTTTTTTTCCCTTTGAACAAATGAATTATTAATTCTTCCATGATTAGTTATTCACTTTAATGTGACTTTTTCATGTCATACAGGCTACCTACTTCACAACATATGTTTTATCATCTGGTTGGGCAAGTTTGGCATTTGAAATTATGCAACTCTTCCCACTATTTTGCAATCTGTTCCAAAGATTCATACTTGGGTCTAATGAGGATACAATGAATGGCTACCTGACTTTTCCATACCATACAGAAGTTCCAAGGATCTTACTATTTGGATTCCTTGGGTTCACCTGTTCTATTCTGGCACCCTTGATATTGCCCTTCCTGTTGTTTTACTTTGTACTCGCATACCTTGTTTACCGAAACCAGGTTAGTACTTCTTTCGAGTTTTGGTCCTCTTAATTTTATTCATCGTGAAGTTAAATTGCGCCAATTCTTTTATATAATTACATGAGCATCTACCTTATATGGGTATTTTATATTTATTTTACACTGTTTTATTTTGGGCGTTGATAGACTTGGAATCCCTTTCCACCGTGACATTTTCATGTGCTGACAATTTTCAAACAATTTTATATTGTGAGATTTATGCAATTAATATTTATGGGATAGTATGAGATTAGGGGTTAGAAATCCACAGTTGGTTTCACCTTGTTTTCCGAATAAAATTTATAAGGTTTTATGCATTTTCATTTACCATGGTTTAGTGCGATATCAATGCATCACTTGGAATTCGAGGTTTTATTGTGACATCCTGTAGTTTATCTTGTGAAAGCAGCAACTATTTCCCTGTCCATTTTTATACGGAAAAACGTTTAGCAGGGGCATGAATGCATTAAACAATCGTAGAAAATGATTTGCCTTCATTTTCTAGATCATGTCCGCAACTTTAGCAATAAGAAACTTTTTTGCGTATGGTTTGATTAATTGATTGGAAAGCTGGATATAGAATTTGATTATTTTGTTTACTGTGTGTGGCAATTTCTTCACTTTAATCCACCTAGTGCAGTTTCCTAGTGAAAAATTTTATACTCTACCTTCTGTGACATCATGACATGGATGAACTTTTAATGTTTTGTAGTAAATTTTTATAATGATAGAATAAAAGGTTCGACTTAACACTAGCATTTTCAGATTCTGAATGTATATATTAACAAATATGATAGCGGGGGACAGTTATGGCCCATTGCTCACAATACAACGGTCCTTTCGTTGCTTGTGGCTCAAGTTATTGCACTTGGGGTGTTCGGAATAAAAGAGTCACCAGTTGCATTAGGATTTACCATTCCACTGCTGATTTGCACCGTTCTATTTCACCAATATTGTAGGCAACGATTTCTGCCAGTATTTAAGAACAATGCAACGCAGGTGCTTTCACTTAATTACCCTTACAATTCCTCCCCCACTCTATTCCTTTGTAAGACTACCTGACTTCTGGTTTGTTTTAGGTTCTTATTGACATGGATAGGAGAGATGAGCGTTGTGGGAGAATGGAACAGATTTATGAACAAGTGAATTCAGCGTACTCCCAGTTTTCTGGTTCTAATCAATCCGAATGTTTCAGCAGTCATCAAGGGGAGAGAGAACTTGCTCGAAGTCCGAAAGATTTGGAGACAGGTTTGCTTCCATATTCAGTGGAGGGATTTCACTGACTTTCTGAATTTAAGGATATGATTTGATAGATGATAGTTTTGCCATTTTTGTTTATTTTTATTTTTCAGGCAACGAAATTAGCCAAGAAGATATATCATGGCCACCAGTTCTTCATAGTTTCGATAAACCGGTAATAGGGGGGAAGTAATTCTAGTTTTTACACCCGCAGATGTTGTGAGAATCGTGGTGTCCCCAAAATGGTGCAGAGCATCATGCATCAACAATTTTGATAAAGATAAAATCTGGGTTCCAAATACCTGTGTAGAAAACAGGATTTGGGTTGTCCCTGGAAGTTCAGCTGTACGACAAACACTGCCAATTCTGACTGAAAAATACAAAAGCTAATATTTTGTTTAGTTATAAGTGTACACTTCATTTATTTCTTCCTTGCTATTTAAGTTTCGTCGGAGAGATCGACGAGGATCGAACCTCCCCATTTTTAACGTAAATAAGTTTTCATGATAATTGAGGAAATTTAGGGAAAGGCTACTTCATATGGAAATCCCATAAACTATCACGGTATTTTCTTGTAAACAGTGCTTTTAAAAAATTAAATTCAAATGAACTATAAAAAATAGTTATATTTTATTAAAAATTAAATTAAATTATTTTTTCAATTTTAAAATACTGAACCACTAAAAAATTGGTTCATGGCACAACTTAAAATTACTATAAAACTTTAAAAGGAACTACTTACATAATAATTATCCACGAGTAAAGAGAAAAAATGTGACCGCCTTTTAAGTTCATAATACCTTTTCTTGATAATTTTTTTTATATTAAAATTTTGGTAGTTCTAAAATTTTACTAGATATAATTTGTCTATAAAAAAATTGTGGTTATACATCAGTAATAAATAAATTTCTTAAATTTGAGTTTGAAGAAATAATATTTTCTTTTTTACTTTTCAGTGTATCATAAGAATGCAATTTAAATAATTCGATTTCCAAAAGAAAAAAATAGAATAGAAATTTGGTTAACTAAGTTTGTTTGAACTATTTTCTAGTTTAATTTTAAAAAATATTTTCTAGTTTAGTTCTGTTTTATAAAATTAAATTAATTTGATGAAGTACTAATTTTTCAGTTTAGTTTCAATTCAACCTAAAAGAGTCTAATAACAATAATAGTTTCATTTAGGTTTTTAATATAAGAATGGTTATTAAACTTATAAAGAATTTAACTCAATTCAAAATTACAATTGACTAATTTAGATCAATCTTAATTTTATAATCTAATTAGTTTTTTTTTTCTTTTAAAATAAACTATAAACCACCTAATTGTAAATACAAGTAACCAGAACGAAATAAAAGTTAAATATGATATATTACTTTTAAAAAATTAATCTATATATTTTATTTTAATACATGCAATTAATCTATATATATTATTTTAATACATGCTTTTTCATTTACTTAATTTGTTTAAAATATTATTTGGTGAGCATCTAACAATTTTATTATCTTAATGTAGCAAATACTTTGTTTGTTTTCGCACTATTTTTTTTCTTCAATTTAAACATAGAAATTCTAACTTAAGAAATATAGTACATATTATTAATTATCATTATCTTCAGAGTGCGATGTTTCGTATACACATCACACATTAGAAGTAGAAAAAAAAAGAGCAGGAGACTCGAAACTTTGAAGTTGAAGGAATTGCAAGGCTGAAGCACAGTTAACGGGCCTTTTATTGCTCTGAGCCCAAGCTTTTTGTACCCAAAACTTTTGCCACTTGCACCCGTGATATACGTGAAAAGACCAGAATACTCATCTATGTTATTCTGGGAGACTTCATCTTGAAGTATCCGTATAATTTTCAGATTTATCAATTCAGAAATACATTTCTAATCCATCAATCTAGAAGTCTAAAAAATTAAATTGTAAGTTCCGGATGAAGCAATGTAGAAACACTTACTAATTATGTGATTTGGAAAAGTATTCTGGTTGAGTTCTCCATAAGATTATCCAGGGACTAGGTTAAATAATTCAGATTGGCTTTCCTGAATGATTGAATATTTGATAATACTTACACGTTGAGCTTTTCAAAATGATCGTTTTTTCGAAATGCAGATTGAACTTTCCAAAATTTATTTCTAGGTTAAGCTTTCTAGAATGCATTTAGTGGTCGAGCATTTAAGAATGTATTTCGAGATTGACCTTTTAAAATGTAGTTGTATGTTACTTTCCCAATGTGTTTTTTTATTAGTGTAAATGAATATGAGTACGACAAGAAATGATATTTCTCATCGCAATGTAGGTGAGAGACCTTCGATGCTTTGGTTTATAAGGTTTACACTTTTTAGAATGAATATAAAATATTTTCTTTCCTGGTTTTCAATTTTTTTTTCAAGCCAAAAATAATAAATTGGATTAAATGGGACACTTCCAACCCATTTACAAAGTAAATCCCCATCCAAAAAGGGTTCAAAAATAAGTTAACACAAGTGAATTATTTACAAACAAGATTGTTCTGTATATCTTAGCCATCTTGAGTACGATAAGTTATACTAGCATTTAAACATAATTAACACTTTTTCACATAGACATGTAACTTTGATAATGTCTCTCAGAACTTTTTCTTTTTCTCCGACAAAAAATACATGTTTTAAATTTTTAAAACTATTGGAATATCATGAATTCTTGTTGACATGCTTTAATTTATGATCCGTTGAGGTAGTTGAACACTTTCTTTTTACTAACGGTTAGAATCATTCACCATCAGTCATCACCAAAGGAAACCAATAAATTTTCATTATTGTTATAAAAGAGAAGGAGGCAATGTTGTCATTTTGAAATATTTGAGAGTAAAAGAACCAAAAGCAAGTACCGAATTCGCCATAGGCCCAACATTATGCTCCAAATCAGAAATCACATATTTGTAATTTGTTTTTTCTTTCCATTGGCCTTAAGAAAAGGGACGGGCGTTACCCATTTTTTATATCATAGATCTATATTAGAGTTTTATTTATTTGGTAAATGATAAATTTTAATAGGTCAGTTTTTGTTAGCAATCGAAAAACTTGAATCTATTATTTTTTTCCCTTCCATTTTTATTTCCAAGTCAATTTTATATTGATTATTAGAGTTGTGTGATGCAGTTGTTACTATGAGAGAAAGTTACTCGAACTGCACTCCATCTTCCTGTCCGGCAGGTGCATTAGTCATGGATCCAAATCAAAATGATACAACTTAGTCATTTCCAATGTTCATCCTAGTTAAAATAAATTGATTCAACTGTAAAATCAATGCTTTCCAACAAAAATTATCACACTTCGGCGAGAGTTATGAAAAACGCATTCTTATACCTCACTAGTTTCTTTCAAGCTTCGTTGCATGGCAACAATGCAATAATTCGGTCTATATACGAAATACTTTCCTCTGTTTCTTCTTCAATTGCTCAAAGCACAGTTTTAGTGGGAATGTTTTGGACAGTTAGAGAGAATTCCAAAAAATATTTTCCCAAGGAGATATTTAACATTGCATGTGAAGCACAAGAGCTTAAAACAGTATCTGAGAACAAGATTACGCCATTCCTTTTTAACTGATTTGAATGAAATAGAAGCGAAAGAAAACCTTTGATAAATAGAAAGGCAGTGGAAAACAATTATCTACTGCATTAACTGGGTTACACTATAGATTTGTGTAACCAAAAGATTGGCTATCCTCAGGGTAATAAGCTTAAATTCTCCAATTCATTTGGTAAATGTTCAGTATGAGAACACAACGAGAAAAAAAATTATGGAAATTGTTAACGAAGCAAATGTACTAGTCTTTTACTCATGAAGAATACAGAGGATTGCTATCTTTAACACTCAAATCTAATGTACAGAAAGAAATATTAGGATCATGCGTTTGTTCCGGTGTCAGACTTTTCAATAAGGTAAATTATATACTTGCTATTCGAAGAGTATGTGCAAATTATTTTCTTTATTATTATTATTATTATTATATTATTATTATTATCTTTATAGTTATTGTTATTATTCTTCTCATTATCATCATGGTTATATTATCATGATATCACTAATTTAAAATTTATTTAGATAATTTTTTTCCATAATTAAAACTTATACAGTAAGGATTTAGAGAACTTATAAATAAGTTTAAATACAAGTAAATTTTAACTTATGAAAAAATTAATTTAATTTATTTTTTCCCTTAAAATATCTGTGATATTTTTTTTTTCAAATATACCTTTATAACTAATTTAATTCTATTTTTATACATATTATCTCCACTCTCAAAAGAGGTAAACACTATATAAGGAATAAACAAAAGTTCTGAATAAGATTTTGGATACTAAGGTAAACACTTTCTTATGATTTTTTAATGCATAAGATTCTGAATGAAAAAAAACTATTAATAACAAGACCCTCAAATATATTCACGTCCCTTGTTTACATCTCTACAAGAACATAATCAACTTGAAATCAGCGGTAGTACTATATAAAATTGTGCGCTTGTATGAAATTTGCACCTTTATAGAAAAGAAGAAAGAGAATAACATAATCATATTTTTTAGGTAGAAGTATTTTATTTAAAAAGTTTCATCATATCTAGTGATTGAATCATGTCATAAAAATCTTTACACAGATTATACAAAACATATATGAATTAAAAAAGAAAGAAGGAATTATATATTAAACATACTGAAGATGTTAACACATGACTCAAGGTGGAAAAGAATGAATGGGGATTCTAAGATAAGATATATTATTTTTGGCACCTTTGACACACAAATACAGTGGGCCAATGTCGGCTATGATTTTCTTGGAAACAGTATTAAAAATTGTCTGCAGCCATTCTGATGCAGCACTGCAAGAAATGCAATTAACGAACAAAACATGTTTGTCTGGTTTAAGGGCGGGACTGAAATTTAAGAAGTTTACATGTTAGTGAGTGTCATTATCAGGGAATAAACAAAGAAGGGTATTCCAAATTCCAATTGATTATATGATAGGATTTAAATTTGCTTAGGATTCAGAATCCAGATAGAAGGGGACTTGTTATTATAAAAACAATGACACATGAATTATGATATAAGAGAAGTCGTCGTTTGGCTCTTGTCAGGGTTAGGGCATGCCCTTCCTATATGGCCTCAATCACGGATCTGTGCTAAATTACTTTTGTTTTGTTCTTCAATTGTTAATTATTATATTTCTGTAAAGTATGAGCTAACTCAAAAATCAAGTTTTTAATTCCTTGTTTTTATGTAGTAGGATTGTTCTTTCATGTTTTTTCTGGCTTCGGGATATTCCTTTCTACTTTACAGAGCATAATGATTCATATTACTGACTTTCATTAAATAACTAATACTAATTGCTTATAGCTATTAAAAGCATGTGTTTTTTGGATGTTTATTTTGGCGTGCTTCAATTCAATTTATGTAGCAATGCAACGTTTAACTACTCGAAAGTTCAGTTACGGATAGTTTCAGAAATCGTATGTATGTGCGTGTCATCAGTTAATTAGAACAAATATACTGCTATACCCTCTTTCTAGAATCACTATAAAAACTTACGTAATTGAAAAACATGTCCAAAATCACTTGATGATGTTTGGAAATTTAGAAATAGTATGTGCATCACTGTATGATTGTTGAAGGAAATGGATAAGTAAATGGAGCCCAAGTTTGAAATAGTTGACAAAATCATTTGCTACCCAGTTTCAGATATATGTCAACCAATTCTAACAAATCATGACCATTACTTACCAGACAGTATCCATAGTCAACAAAAATTCATCTACGTTTAAAACAACTACATATTTATGCACACGCGGTAGCCAAGACAAATATGAGTACTACGTGACAATGACTGCTTTGAACTTTTGAGTAAAAAATGGTAGCCGTTGGTCCATATCTTTTCTTTGTTTTTCACACTTGCTGAAAAGATTGTGAATAGGCAGAATATGTGAAAGTCACCTATGGGAGGTCTACAATATTCTGCGTGAAGATCAATGAATGATCAAAACAAAGAACTTTTTTTTTTTCAATTTTGGGAAGAATGTCAAAATCCCACATCGGTTGAATACATATATGCATATGATTAAAGGTTTTCTTAGATATGAATTCCACCTTCTTAAAATAACTTTTGAAATTAGTAATAAGAACTCAAAAATATTAAAATTAAAATAATATAATAATAAAAGATAAAGCATTCTTGTACATGCATATAACTATACAATGCGATCTTAGTGGAAATATAAAATATTGAAAGTTGTATGTTTTTGTGGTTAACAACCATATCAAATTCCAAATCTTGACTATAAATCACATTTTATTATAATAAAACCAGTTAAAGAAGTTAATTTCAACTGATCAATATATATATGCAAAATAACATCTTTCACAACATTTATATTTTTTGTTGTTTTAAACGTAGGATGGAGAACTACACAATACTTATATGAACAAATGTTTCTTATAACAATGTTTAGAAAAGTAAGAAAAGAAGTGAACTAAAATTTTCGAAAAATTAAAATCAACTTATGAATTAATTTATAAAAACTCTTATATAATTGTTTTACATTTTTATTTTTTTAAAATTTGTGTATATGTTAATTTTAACTTAAGATAATTTCTTTTTTTTCTTCTAAATATGGATGTCAAGAAACTTATCCAAAAATATTAGAATATACTCTGGTAGATTGCAAAGTTTTGCGTTGTTACATGTGGAATGGGCTAATGAGGTATCTTGTTGTTCACTCAAAAGCTCCTATGGCTGCTAAATAGGAATTCATTCCAAGAAGGTATTATTACAGTGATAGAAGAAGAGTGACAATAAATAGGTTAACTTATATACACAAAACCTATTAATATTATTTGTTCAGCGACACTAAGCTTCAAGTTACAGCAACAGCTTGAGAGACTACTCACCAAGGTTTCACTCAGCAAAATAGGGTTTGATATCGCCTTTTCACTTTGGTCTTATCTTCTTCCTCTGGTCACAAGGATCCTTCGTCCTTATCTTCTCACTTTCGTCGTGCAATTTCCTTGCTGACCATTACTTGAGTTTGTTGAAGTTGGATGTTTGAAGGTTGGCTCATTTTCTTCCTTCTTTTATGCACGGCTTTAACTTCTGCGTGTTTTGTTGAAGTTGTTTTTGGTTTATAAGTTGAAACAATTTTGATGTTTTGCTCGTTGTTTGAGTAATATAGCTTCTCGTTTAGTTTACATAATCCTTACTTCATGACTTGATTTCGTTCTTCATTTTAATTATCATTTTGATGGTTGTCTCTTAAAATATTGTTTCACGGCAACAACACAATCAAGTTTGTAATAATTCACATGTCCTATTTTTTCTGAGATTAAGATTTAAATGGGTGAAATTAACTATTAACTTTCTATATTGTGCTAGCCTACTTAATTATTGATCTATTCAGGTTTAATAATTTTTTACGTAAAGTAAATTTTTACTATTCATTTAGAATCTTCAAAAAAAAAATATATGTAAGTTACTTATCTATAGTCACATATATCATGCTGACAGAAATGAAGTTTTCAGCTTGAGCCATTTGACCAAAGAACATCTTGCATTTAAGAGTCACATACATATCTTCACCTACTATGTTATCAAGGGATGACTACTGCAACTATCCCTAGTGCTCCTTCGAACCATTACCTTTTATCTTCTATAGGCATGCCTATGAATAATAAATAAAAGTGTGAAAATAAAGCATTACGTTCATGCCAGTAATAGTTAAGTTTTTCTGACAAATGCTTATCTCCTGCTACCCTTGCAGTAACTAAAAAGAAAATGATTCCTTTGTTTGTCAGCTTAAGAATCTTAACTAAATTGCATTCTTGAACTTGGGTCCAGTGCTGCAAAGTATTCAGTTAGAGCACATATTTAAACGAATCTTAAAATTGCAACCAAATAATACAAACAAATCAGATAAACTGCACTGCCACTGATGGATCAGCACATGAGAAAGTCTGATAGAGCAGACACATGCTAGTTAAATATAAATCTAGCAGATTTTATTATCTATATGGGAATTAAGCACTGGCTTCCCTTTTGCTAGCTTCAATTGGATACACATAATTCAAACTTCCACCAATAGAGATAACTAATAATGTACACGACATGATGCTATTGCGCCCCCGGGTAGCTCAACTCTTGAAAAGCACTTTCTCGTGGCATCTCTTGCCTCACACCCTCCAAACTCGAAGCAACAAGAGGAGGATAAATCAAAGAACTTGTTTCACCCCAATTAGTACTTTGCCCACATGAAGATGCACAACCACCCATTATCTTATCGGTAATCATTTCCTCTCCATACAAGAACTCCAACCCTCCTAATAACCTTTGAGAATAATCATTAGTAGAAACCATTTCCCCAATAGCTGCAGAAGCGAAACTCACTTGTCCTTGCACTAACTCGGAACAGTACTCATTACTCTGACCAAATGGTACTTGGCTGTTGCCAATGGAGTTCATGCACTCAGAGGAGCTAACATGTTGCTCCTCTTGAATTTGTTGTGTTGATGAGAGAGAAACGTGTGGAAACTGAAGATTCAGCCCATCAAGGAGGGGTTGATAATCATCGGAGAATCTCCCTCCAAGCTTGATTAGAAGATTTCTAATAGAATCTTGGTCGTTGAAACTTGGAGTTTGACTTGTGTACGGTGAAAGTGGCAGCGCAGGAATCTGTGGCCAACAAGGCTGCTGTTGAACACTGTTTTCCTGAAGCAAGAGTGAGGAATTGCTCTCCTGCACCTGCTTAACGACACCGTTTCCTTTGTTACGTGCCTGCAGTTCCTTACGGTGCTTCCCCAGAAGCTTCTTCTTCAACCTCGTGTTCCAGTAGTTCTTTATGTCATTATCAGTTCTTCCTGGCAATTGTGCTGCAATCACCGACCACCTGCGTTACATGACACAAAACGATTCATTAATCATTCAAGCAAAAATCAAACTCTCATGTGTATGAGTTTATTAAAGAAAAGTAATGTTTAAAAAAAATATAAAGATTGTTTTTCTTTTTCTCACATATATCCTCTTTCAGAAACAATCGCAGTTTGGAACTCAAAGACTTAGTCAACCTAAAACTTTTGACGCTTCTTCAAAGATACTTTTTGTGAGATCTAACTTGCCTCCTCAATAGATTCTAACAGTGCTGAGAACTGAACAACACTTACTGAGTTACATACATAGATTATATTGCAAAACACTACCTGCTTCCAATGCTAACGTAGAGGCTGCAAATGATGTTATCTTCTTCTTCAGAGAAACCACCGTGCTTGATGTTAGGGCGGAGGTAGTTTAGCCACCTGAGACGGCAACTCTTGCCACATCGTTTAAGGCCTGACTCAGAAACGAAGACACATAAGAAGAAATCATGGAAAAGTGAACTTGTTCACTGAAACACTAGCTAGGTCACAAAAAAACAAAAATAGGGTTATTTGAGTATAGTGTGTAGTATGTGTATAATACCAATCTTCTGTGGCAAAGCGATCCAGTTGCCTCCGGTTCCGTGCTGTTCGATGTAGGATTTGAGTTTGGCATCTTCTTCTGGCGACCAAGGACCTTTCTTCACGTTTGCTTTGTCACAGCAAGGTGCTCTCCCCATGGTGGTGTTGTTGCTCTCACAAAGCTTTGATTGATTTTTGGGACAACCCTTCTATTTAGGGTCTGAATAATTGAGAGAGAGAGAGAGAGAGAAAGAGAGAGATTTATTTAATAATAAAACTAGGAGCGGATAAACATGATTCCAATTGAACATTCATTCGTACCAATTTTATATAAGGGTGTGGTAGAAAAGAAAGGTGTTTATATAGAAAATTCCAGCTATTTAGTATTGCTAGAATACGAGAATAAGGGTGGTTCTTCTTGTCTTTCTTAAACCGGAATCAAATTTTCTTGCAACTTTTTAAAGTCCACTCCACTCTGACGCTCGCTGTCCAACGATATACGAGCATACGACATGCCTCTAACTCTTCCTTTTGGTCACTATTTCCCTGTTTCTATACAAAATTAATTGGTATATGTACATTGCACTACCATAATTTATGTCAATTGGACCGTTCTCTTAATATGCTGCCACCTTTTTATTTGGACAGGGAGCATAGAATGTACACATACTGATTTTGAAATTTTGGGTGATGGCTTGCTTATGTTATATGAGTATTTGGTCTCATGTTAGATTATATAGAATTTAATGGAAATATAGTTAACATATTTTAGATGATTTTTCACATTTTTTGATTGGAAAATGGAAAGATTCTAAACTTGCTGAGTTGAAATTATTTTAGGTATACTTTTTCTGAGAACTTGTTTTATAATTAAATATTTGTATAAATAATATTAATTCAAACAATTTGTTTTCATCATAAAAAAGAATTAGTATACATAACCTTTTTCAACTATTTTGAGTGGCAGAGTTGTAGCATTATAAAAGGTGACGAATTAAGTTTTTTAATCTATATATGGATCAAGTTGAGTAGTTTCCCCCCTCGAAAACATACTAGAAGCATTCAAAGTTATATTGTTTTTTTACGATCACTACTTCCTTTCAATTTTATAACAGAAAGAAAGAAAGACAAAAAAAAAAAAAAAGAATTGAAACGAGTCAAAAAGTTAACTATCCAAATACTTGTGTGTGTGTGGGCTTTTCATCTTAGTAGTTAATGTTATCGCACATGCTCTTTTGGGGGTGAAAAATCAGGGTATTCTTCCACTGGGAGCACCAGATTATCTCAACATTCTGATATTTGTTTAATCATATCTCTCAACAAATATTATTTTTCATAAATATGAGATATTAATATTTGATCATATGCTTTTGGCGTAAAATTATCTATGAAATTACATTTTGAAGAAGAAAAAACACTTAAGATGAAAATATTCTTTATGTTGTATTTGAAAAAAAAAGAAACTATATTTTTGTTAGGAAGCAATACTAGAAGTAATATAGATCCTAACTTATTTTGCTCTTTCAAAGAAAAAGGCTTGACCGTAATTAATCTCCAACTAATTTTCAAGTGCAAGTGCTTGGAAAAAGATACTATTTTGGAGGGTAAATTGAAGAGAAATTATTATATAACAAATACTCAAGGCAATCGTGTGCTTAGGATTATGTCTAATTTCTATATGACATAATTTAGTTTTTAAATTATAAAAAAATAATCAAGATCATTATAGTTATAAACATATAAGAGTTCTATTACACGCTTTTTTTAATTACTTTTTCTTTTATGATTTAATAGTAGATATATTCTAGAAAAAAAAACTTATTTTAAAGGCAACTCTATAATAAAATGTTATGTGCACTACAAGTATATTAGCTAAATAATAAACTAAATACTAGTTAAAAGTATATTACATTTGTTTATCTTAACACATGAGAATGAAAATAAGAAGTAATTACAAAGTAACTTTTAGGAAGAAATAAAGGAGGAACTGATATTATAAACGAGCTCTATTAAGTAGCTTTATTTTCTTCTCCTTTTAGTCGCTCCTCTTGCATGAGATAAAAAAATACCTTAGGAAACTTTCGACACCCTGCCTTCATGGGCAGCTCAAAAAACCATGCCTATTAATTCTTATTTTCAAAAGGTGCTTTGAGAAGATAGATAAATCTATGTGCTTGTAAGGTTTATCTTTCTAGTAGAATAAAAAAAATGACGAAAAGGTGTTGTCATAAGCTCGTAACAACAAAAATAATTTAGTTAAAGAGAAGAAAAAAAAAAATGCATGGTCTGAGAATTTGAGAGAGGGACTGGATGATCTTTAAACATTTGAAAAAAGTTGTCATTAATGAACTAAGAACCAATTGCAAAAATAGAGTTAACATATATCACACTTATTTCATCGATAAGATTCATAATTTTTTTTCACTTAATAGTTGTTTATTCTACTAGAACTTTAGGTTCACATTTCAGCAATAGATAATAAACTTGTAGGGTCTTTAATTCACTAAACTTCACCCAAATGCGAAAATGAAAACCAAGATGTTGAAAATTATGATCAACTATCAAATCCATGTGCATTTTATAATTGAAAGGTTATAGAGTTTCTAGAAGAAAGAAACAAGGCATTAGCGGCATTGAAAATATATGAAAAAATTGTAGGTTTTTGTTGCTTTTGGTTGGTGAACAAATGACCAACAAAGCAACAAGAACAAAGAAGAATGCCGTGAGGACCGAGGCAGCAGGTTGACCTGAACCATTGCACTGTATAGCGTCCCCACTTCAGTATCAAAGTCCAAACCATTACTTCTTAAAAACATAGAAGGATTAAACTAAAAAATTAAAATATATTTTATGAAAATAAGTAGAGGTAAAGAAAGAAACTGTGGATATTTTAAAGTTATTTAAATGAATGAAGATAAATAAATAAAAAGTATACAGGGCTACGAAAATAAGTATATTTAAATATGTGAATTTTATTAATTATTTTTACTTATTATAAATTATCTTTATAACCGTTTGTGTTAAGAAAAACAATTTGACATTTCAAAAATTTACAAAAAGACAACTGACTCATCCGTAAATTAAGTACGAGAAACCTACCCTCATATTTATATAATTGTCGTACGAGTTTATCACCAAAGCTAACTTTATATAGAAAAATTTAAGAAAAAATACAAATAAATAAATAAATAGGATTCTACGTAAACTAAAATTATTATTTATACAGGTAGTCAACTTTCTTATTTTTATTTGTGAATAAATTAATTTTATGTTAAAACAATTCATTTTTGTTATTACTTTTTCTTTTAAAAGTATTGTGAAAGAGTTTATGATTTGAATTAAATTTAACAATGATACGAAATTTAAGTGAAATTTGAGTTGATTGTTGTAGTATAAGTATCTATCCTAATAAGAGACCTGCATTAGTCCTTTTTAACCACATCTAGAAAGGTTTAAAAAAATCAAAACAGTTTAAAAAATTACTCAATTTTTAATTCAAGTTTTCAATTTCTCTTTCTTATTTCATTTTCCATCATATCAATTTTAACACTATATTTGTTTTAAGAGGAAAAGTGTGAAAGAAAATAAACGAAAAAATAATATAAATATTATGTAATATTTATATTTTTTTAAGAGAAAAGGTAATAAACAAATTGTTTATTATATAAACTTATATAATATTTTAAATATATATAACAATTAATCAATTAAAAAAGTTAATTTATTCAATTTTTTTAACAAATAAAATATAAAGATACATACCAACATTTTATCTTGTTATTGTTCGTAAAACATTCGACATTCAAGTCAGAAATATTATAGATAATGTAAAGTGAATAGGATTAAAATAATAGTACCTTACGTATAAAAATGATCTTTTTATTTATAAAGTTTTTTAGAAATCTTAAGTGTCTGGATCATAAGCCCAACTTACTAAGATCTCCATATATGTTTTTTTACATATTTTAAATAATTAGTCATTATATATTTTGTCAGTAACATATTAATGAAGAAAATTTTCTACGACTGACCGAAATAAATACTTCTCGATATAAGTAGTACAAAATAATATAAATATAGTTTAGATATAATAAGCGATGGACGTATAATATATATATATATATATATATATA